>Ga0172381_10008213_pt1 | contig 10239 bp, 7 predicted proteins | sample Leawel6488metaG_FD_119754 | JGI IMG/M metagenome (GOLD analysis project Ga0172381, IMG submission 119754) | Leachate microbial communities from a municipal landfill in Southern Ontario, Canada - Leachate well 64-88 metaG | ecosystem: Engineered > Solid waste > Landfill > Unclassified | place... | reverse complement strand
GCTATGGATCTTGAGACCAAGGCGCTTCTCCTTTCCGTGGGGACGGCGCAGATGGCAAACCACCGCGCGGGCGGGCGGGCCTCCACGGCGGGTCCTGGAGCCGGGGGCCAGTCCGTCTTTTTTAAGTCGGGGCCGCACATAGCCCGACTCTCTGTGGCGGAAAGCTCGCCCCTGCGTCTGGAGAGCCGCGAGGAAGGCGTAGCTATTTTGATGGACGGCCGGGAGATCGCTCGCGGTCGGCTGGTGGAGCCGCTTTTGCACTGCCCGGAGCAGGCCTACATCACCGTCTCGGAGCGCTGTGTCTTTGACTGCAAGTTTTGCGCCGTGCCCAAATTGAGCGGCGGAATTAAGTCCGGGCAGACGGTCTTGCATATGGTAGAGGAGGCGGCCCGAACGGGCAGCCTGCGGGCGGTCTCCCTGACCAGCGGGGTGGAAGTCTCGCCCCAGGCGGAAGCCGTGCGAGTGGCTGGCATCGTCAGGGATCTATTGCGCTTTCGCGTGCCCATCGGCGTCTCTATCAGCCCCTTTCCCGGCGTAAATCAAATTCTCAAAGATGCCGGCGCAGACGAGGTCAAGTACAACCTGGAGTGCGTGGACCCGCAGCTCTTTTTGCAGGTCTGCCCGGGGATATCCTACCAGGAGATCATGGATGCCTTGCAGGAGGCTGTGGCCATCTTCGGCAAGAACCGGGTCTTTACTAATATCATTGTGGGCCTGGGCGAGTCGGATGAGCTTTTGCGCCGCAGCATCGACGAGCTGACGGAGATGGGCGTCATCCCAGTCTTGCGGGCCATCTTTCCTCATCCTTTGCGGGCCGGGGAGACGTGGATGGAGCGGCCTTCGGCAGAGCGTCTTCTTGGTCTGGCGCGCCATCTGAAAAAGGCGCTGGAAAAGAATGGTCTGGACGGAGGGCAGGCCCTCACCGGCTGCTATCGCTGCACGGGCTGCGATCTGACTCCCGGAAGGGATCTTTAGATTTAGGGCGCTCAGAACTCAATATCCTCATCACGAAATCAGACAGGCCAGATCATCATTGCGCCGGAGGCAATGTGGTTGGTCTGAGGTAAAAAGTCGCTGCTTATGCCTCTTCATCCTTGCTTTGAGGCGACAATGGAAAGGCAAGATAATTGTTGACCATAAAAAGTATCTCCAAAAGAGCTTTTCATCCACACAACGACACTTGCTTGCGATTAGCCGCACATCGATTTTTTCTAGGGTTGTTGTTTGCAGAGTATTACGCGAGCAATTTCAAACATCCATCCAGTACGAATGAATATAATATTATAATGAATCGTTATTTTAAGTTTTAAGGCATGGAAAAGTAGCGGTGAGACGATTCGACCTCCCAGCCTGACTTTGTGCCCGGTTCGGCTCTTGGTAAAAGCGTCCTGTTCTTGATCTCATTCTGTCAATGAATACTTGAACCGTCTGCCTAGCCGATTGATCTCCTCACCTGAGAGTGCTTGATTCGACCAGTTTATTAATAGATAAACAAACAAAGATGACCCACATGTCGATACGAACTACTGATGAAGTAGTAGAAGTGAAAAGATTAGAACGGAATGCCAAGACCCTTGAAGAAATCAACTCCAATACCAAAGCTATTCGCAAACAACTCGAAGGTCCTAGCTTGAATGTTTGTTTGCTCCATGGTTTTATGGATGGTGTGAAAATTTCAAGCATAATACTATAGAAAAAAGAAGGGAAAAAGGAACAAAAAATCCAGAATGATCTATGCCTCAAGATATTGTTGCTCTGATTATGATGTTAACAGGATTCTATCTAGTTTGGAATAGTCTTACAGCCAGTGGTGGGCATGGCATTTTGGGTACCGTTTTAATCGTAGTAGCTATCATTGTAACTAGGCTATGACAATCTGCCTGATTCGGCCCGCTGTGCAAGTTCTCCCTTGGCTATTAGACGCTTGATTAAGCCATCCACCGTTTGACGAGGTTGCGTCTACCTGCGCGGCGATATTCGTAATGGATAGATCGGTTGATGTCCACAGTTCCTTTATCTGCGCGACGGCTGCCTTATCTCGTGCCAATTGCCTTGGTCTACCGGCCTTGGTGGACTGCTGGCTCGCTGGCTTTATTGGCTTATCTGTCGCGATGGCTGCATTGTCCACAGGTCCTCTGCTGCCAAGTGTTTTAAAATCACTGGCATCTGGCTGATATGGTCTACAATGATTGAATCCATCACGGCCTGTATGCTTAACTGCCTAACCATCGTCTCGGCTTGAAGGGCTTTGTAGGTTGATTGGCTTACAACGACACGATGCACCGAAGTCATAGTATCCACATAGCCAATGTGAAGTTTATGTGTTTGGTAAAAGATCTATGCCATTTTCATGAAGACAGTTGAGAAGAAGTCAAGCTACTGAGGACCATTCCTCGCGACTGATCCCAGCTTCATCTAAAACAGTGTCCAGCAGAGAGGGATCTATCTCCTCGCCATGATGAGGGTTTGGTATGCGTGCGGTTACCATACCTCGTTTCATGTAGGCGTGTTTCCCACCAGGATACGGGCCATCAAATCCCAGTTTTCCTAAATCGCCTAATTAGCTCTCGTCGCGATACTGGTGTTAATCTAGACACCTGCGATAGGCTCCGCTGATGCTTCTATGACCTGGTTATCCATCGATGGAATTGGCAACCCCAATCTCAAGCGTAATGCTATCCAACCTTCAATAACCTCTACAAGCTCGGTACGTGCTCCTTCTATAGTCTTGCCTGTAGCCCAAACACCTTGCAGACCAGGGACTGTAGCAACATACTCGCCGTTATCCAGGATTTTATAAATGGCTTTGGATAGTGCCGCCATAATGTACTCAGCAAACATGTCAAGACCCTATATGCCTTGAAGGGATTTAACATTATTCACCGCAGGCGGCGCAGCTTCCAGCCTCTTCTACTCGGCCACATCCGGTCAGGGCATGGTGCAGGCCAACCAGGAGAACAAGACAATTGGTTCCTCAAGGCATCCATGAACCTGGGACCGGCCTAGCCAATCCCGAGGTAAAGGAGGCGGCGAAAGGAACCTGACAGGTCAGGAAGCAAAAGCTGAAGACGCCAAGAACGAATCTCCCGCAAGCGCTACCCCAGCTCAGCCGGGATTTGAAGCTGCACTGGCATTGCTGGACATCACTGCCGCTTCATTCGGGCTGTTCTGCGGAAAAAACTAGCCTCGCATAACCCATTATTCTTTTAATTTTCAATTTTTTTATTATTATATTTTTCGCCTGCTAAAGGAAACGAAAGAGATTAATGCCGCCCAGACATCCATTCCAGCACTTCTATGAAAATAGCCCTCTTGCAGATCAATCCCACCGTCGGCGACCTCCGGGGCAACAGCCACCTCATCGCCAGCGCAGCCCGCCGCGCGAAAGGTGCCGACCTGGCCGTCACCTCCGAGCTGGCACTTCTCGGCTATCCGCCCCGCGACCTGCTCCTCAATGCCGATTTTGTAGAGCGCAGTTGGGCCGCTCTGCGCGACCTGGCCCAAGAGCTGTCCGATCTCTCGCCTATCCTGGTGGGCCTGGCCGAGCCCAATCCCTCTGAGGAAGGCCGCCCCCTCTTCAACTCTGCCGCCCTGCTCCGCAGGGGCAGGGTGGAGGGGACATTTAAAAAGACGCTGCTTCCCACCTACGATGTCTTTGAGGAGGACCGCTACTTTGAACCGGCGGCAGAGCCGCAGATCCTGGAACTGGGGAAGACGGTCCTGGGCATCTCCATCTGCGAGGATATCTGGAACGATCGCGACCAATGGAAGCGCCGTCGCTACCACACCGATCCCGTGCAGGAGCTGGTGGCGGCTGGAGCCCAGGCTATAATCAACCTCTCCGCCTCGCCCTTTACCTCCGGCAAGCAAATACACCGCGAGGCCATGCTATCCGGCCTGGCTAAAAAATACCGCGTTCCCTTCTTTTACGTCAATCAGGTAGGCGGCAACGACGACCTGGTCTTCGATGGGCGAAGCTGTGTCTTTGATGAAGAGGGCCGGCTGGTGGCCCGCGCGCGGGGCTTCGGGGAAGATCTGATAGTGGCGGATCTGGATATGGCGGACCAGGACTGCGGGAAGGCAGCGATCGCAGAGGACGATTTCACTCCCGAGTCCGAGATCTGGCGGGCTCTTGTTTTGGGCACACGCGACTACGTGCACAAGTGCGGCTTTTCCGGGGTTCTGCTGGGCCTTTCCGGGGGCATAGATTCCAGCCTTGTGGCAGCCATTGCCGCACAGGCCCTGGGCCAAAGCAACGTCCTGGGCGTGCTCATGCCTTCTCCTTACACTAGCCCGGCCAGCATCGAGGACGCAACAGCTCTCGCGCAAAACCTGGGGCTTAAGACGGTTACCATGAGCATCACCGATATCATGAAGTCCTTCGACCAAGAGCTTGCCGAGTCCTTCCAAGGCCAGCCTAAGAATGTAGCGGAGGAGAACATCCAGGCTCGCATCCGGGGCAACCTTCTCATGGCCCTCTCCAACAAGTTTCGCCTGATGCTTCTCACCACGGGAAACAAGTCGGAGCTGGCCGTAGGCTACTGCACCATCTATGGAGACATGTCCGGGGGCCTGGCCGTCATCTCCGATGTTCCCAAGACCACCGTTTACCGCCTGGCAGAATGGCTGAATGCCCGGGGCAGTGAGATCATCCCAACTGCGGTCCTGCACAAAGCGCCCACGGCGGAGCTTCGCTTTGGCCAGACCGACCAGGACAGCTTGCCTCCCTATGAGGTGCTGGATGATATTCTGGCGAGGTATATCGAGCTGCACCAGTCAAAAGAGGATCTGCTCGCTGAAGGGTTTGAAAAAGCAATGGTAGAAAGAGTGCTTAGTCTTGTGAAGGGTGCCGAATTCAAGAGGCGGCAGGCTGCGCCTGGATTGAAGGTGACGGATCGGGCCTTTGGCAGCGGCTGGAGGATGCCGGTGGCCAGCCGGGCCTGGTAACAGGTGGGCGTCGCGGCAGATAATTTTGAGTGTCTTTTAAATAGATTCAGGCCAAAGATGATCTTTGTTATGAAGGGTGACAGCAAGTGGAGCGAGGTAGCGCACTGGAAAACGGCAGTTATATTGGTTTTTGTAGCCGCTCTTCTCGTTATGTCGGCTCATGCCCAGGAATCCGACTCCTCCGTTGGGCAGAGCCTGATTCTCAATGTCTACCTGGATAACGCCGGCAAAGCTCTGGTCACTGGCTATGCCGAGGACGTTAACGGTCTAGTCTTTCTCAATAACTCTCAGTTCCGGTTCGAGAACGATTCCCATCAACTCTATGCTCTCACCGACGGTCTGACGGCAAAGGTGGGAGATCTCTGGACCTTGAGCTTTGATTCCCAAGGCAGTTTTGATGATTATCGTGTCACATTCTACCTGCCTAGCGAGACAAGCCTGGGGGAGATCAACGCCTCGCAGGGTCTGGGATATCTGCTCTCTGCATCCAATGAGTCCCTGGTGGCGGATGTGCAGGGATATGAGGTTTCTGACCCCCGTATCTCCATCCAGTATCAGCAGCTCTTAGCGGCCAACGGCAGCAGCCTGCTGCCACTTCCACCTGTCTATCCTGGTGATGGTGCGGCTCTGATCGTGCTTATTATTGCCGTCGCTCTCATGGTGGCAGGCTTTGGCTTTGCCGTCTTCTTGCAGAGAAAGAAGCGCGGCTCAATGGGAAATCCAATTACGAGCCCAATCGCGAGCCCATTCGAGAATACTGTGGCGGAAGAAATTGCAGTTGAGTCGGCAAAAGAGACCACGACGTCTCCTCTCCCTGATAAGGCTGTGCCGCTGGATTTGCCGTCCGCCGTCGCAGAGGCCTCATCTTTCGTCGAGGTGGACTCTCGTCTACCCTCTTCACCTGAAGACGAAGGTGTATTTCTGTCCGAGGCATCACAAACACCCATCGCGAATGGGCTTGGCCGGGTAGAGCCATCGTCCTCTCCAGCTGCCGATACCGCAGAGATCCAGGCACAGGGCTCCCTTTCGGCAGAATCTGCAAAAACCCAGGAGATGCCGGCTGAGGCTACATCGCCAGTGGATCAGTCCACGAAAAACGTCATCGTGGTAAGTTCTGAGATGGAAGCGGTCATGCAAACCCTCACCGCCCGAGAGCGAGCCGTAATGAGCACATTAATCGATCATGGTGGACGAATGACCCAGGCGGACATCCGATATGATACAGGAACGCCTAAATCGTCCTTAACCGGAATTTTGATATCTCTGGAGCGCAGAAAACTCGTAAGCAAGAAGGAATGGGGTAGGACCAATATAATTGAACTTTCTGATTGGTTCCTGTCTAAAAAGGAACATTCATGAACCCTTTTCATCCAGCCGGCGGACGGGCCATCTACATTTTTAGGCAACATGACCCTCACCCAGATCAAGCAGCTTCAGGACAAGAATGTGCAGGAGAGAGACAACCTGACGCTGAACCGGCTCAAGGAAGAAAATAAGAATATGCAGCAAGTGGCCCGTTCCCTCCGAGCCAAAGAATAAAGGCGGCCGGCATTAGAGTTGCCGGCCCGTCTTCTCTATACCGGTTCCTCAGTATGAGGCCCAAAAGATTTGCCCCGGGAAATAATCTTATAACTAAAGGATGCATTTCCTATGGCAAGAATTGTGAAATCTGTGTAAGCTGTCGGGCCGTTTTGGCAGGCGGATTTTGATGATGGATATTTGCAGAAGATTTTTATGCATAGGGCTGGCGAGTTTGCTCTTTATCGGTCTGTCCGGCATGTCTTTAGCCGAGCCCGATGAGAACCAGAGAATGGATGAGCACCATGTGGGAATGGGGCCTTTGGATGCTGGGATGATGCCGCCTGAAAATGCGGGCTTTCCCATGGGCGTTCCCGTGGAGGTCTTGTATAGCGGTCATGGTTTTGCGTTGAGGGACAATGAGTCTCATCTCCTCCGGTTGAAGGTTGAGTCCATCATGCCTTTGGAGCCCAGCCAGATCAGAGGTCTCCTCGCCTCCAACAAGAGCCTGGAGGAGATCAGGGATGACATCCGGGCAAAAGAGGGCAAGAAGACTGATCGCGGCAGCATAATTCTGGACCGCAGCATCTATCCTCTCATCAACATCGCCGTATCCGCCTCCGGCAATAATTCGACTGCCCTTAAGGCCGATCTGGCATATTCGGGCCCGTTATCTACCGCCAATGATACGGCGATCTTGGGCAGCATCTCCATGATCATCTCTCCCACCGACGAGGGCATGACCGGAAAGGGCGAGCTGAGTATCGAGCAGGGCTCGCTTGCGGCCTTGTACTCTCTTCAAATCGACATGGAGCCACCCCGGCATGGCCAAGATAAGATGATGATGAGGAGATGATCCAATCGCCTTTCTTCATCTTGGTCTTTCGAAGACCTTAATGGCTTTCTTAGGGCTGGCGAGCGTTGCTATGGCACTCCTTCTCCTCTTTTCGCCAGCGGTCCTGGGCCAGGACGGGCAGCTTTTCCTTAATGTCTATGTGGACGGCACCCCTGGGAAAGCGTTGGTGGTGGGTAATGTGGACGACATATCCGGCCTTGCCTTCCTGAACACCTCTGATAAGATCTACGAGGATAACGGTCAGCTTTACGCGGTTTGCGATTCTCTGGTCGAGAAGTACGGCGATGGCTGGAGGCTGTCCTTTCCCGCCAGCGGCGATTTTGATGAGTATCATGCCGTTTTCTTCGTCTCGGGAGGCTTTGCCTTCCAGGAGATCAACTGCACAGAGGGACTGGAGATCCTCTCCACCGCCCACAACGACTCAATAGTTCTGGACGTACAGGGATATGGGCTGACCGATCCCATGGTCTCTTTTAGCTACGCAGCTTCGTGAATTTCTGGGCACCAGAGCAGACGTTGAGCCTCTGCTTGCTGCCCTAAAAACCTATTTTTTTCATAAATGCAGCACGATCTTACTACAAGCTCGTATCGATTCTCAACATTTCTCAAATAACTCGATATAATCGATTGTATGGTTAAATCCCATGGATGCCTTGGGAATGAAGATGATCTGGGCTGTGATAAGGCCGGAGGTAGTTGACACCGTGGTGAAGGCCCTGACTGCAGGAGGCTACCCTGCCATGACCCGCTTTGATGTCTACGGCAGGGGAAAACAGAAGGGAGTGGTAGTGGGCGGCGAGAATTACGATATGCCAAAGACCGTGCTAATGCTGGTGGTCGAGGCAAGCAGCACGGCTGGGGCTGTGAAGATTATTGAAGACAATGCCCGCACCAGAAGCATCGGCGACGGCAGAATCTTCGTGGCACCAATTGAGGAGGCGCACACCATCCGCACGGGCGAGTTGGGGCTGTGAAATAAATTTGAATTATAGTCGACTAAGCCCACGTCACCGCCACGTCGTCCGTCCTGTAGCCCGGTCGCACCTTTGACTCCGCCAGCGGCGTAGTCGCCCCGCTTTTTAGCATGATCAGGCCCGTGTAAGCAATCATGCTGCCGTTGTCTCCCATGAAATTTCGCGGCGGCAAAAAGAACTTCGCGCCTCTCTCCTCGCACATGATGTTGAGCATTTCGCCCAGGCGCTTGTTGGCTCCTACGCCTCCTACGAGCATGGCTTCCTTTTTTTCGGCGTGGGCCATGGCCCGTTCTGTGACCTCAACCAGCATGGCGAAGGCCGTCTCCTGCAAGCTGTAGCAGACGTCGGCCAGATCGTGCTTCTTGGCCGCCTCTGTGGCCGCCGTGGACAGGCCGGAGAAGGAGAGGTCCATGCCTTTTACAGTGTAGGGCAGGGGGATGTACTGCTTCGCTTCTCGGGCCAGCTCCTCTATCTTGGGGCCGCCGGGATGAGTCAGGCCCACGGAGCGGGCGAACTTGTCTATGGCATTTCCCACGCTGATGTCCAGGGTCTCGCCAAAAATTCTATAGTGTCCCTGGCGCAGCGCCAAAACCTGCGAGTTTGCCCCGCTCACGTAGATCACAGCCGGATCGCGCGCCCCTGACTGCCATTTGCCCACTTCGATGTGCGCCACGCAGTGGTTGACGCCGATGAGCGGAAGCTCAAATCGAAGGGAGAGCGTGCGCGCTGCAGTGGCCACGGTGCGCAGGCACGGCCCCAGTCCCGGACCCTGAGAGAAGGCGACAGCATCGACCTTCAAGCCCTGCTCGCGAGTGTGAGCCAGCACATCACCCACCACTTTGGCCATGTACTGCGCATGATGCTGGGCCGCTTCACGGGGGTGGATGCCGCCTTTGGCCGGGGTGTAGGTGGCGCTCTTCTCGAAGATCACACCCTGCTCGTTCACCAGGGCGGCACTCAGGTTCCAGGCTGTTCCTTCCAGACCGAATATTATCATAGATAGCCCTGGCCTATATCCTTTCTGTAGCGCATTCCATTGAAACGGATCCTCTTGATGTTATCATAGGCCTTTATCCTGGCCTCGGCCAGGCAGCGGCCGCGTGCGACTAGGGTCAGCACACGGCCTCCCGTGGTAAACAGCCTTCTCTTGTCCGTGGCATCCTGGCCAAAGGCCGTGCCGTTGTGGTAGACCAGAACATCAGGGTCCACCTTCTCCAACCCGGTGATAGGCATGTTGGTATAGTGCTCTCCCGGATAGCCGGGCCGCTCCCCGCCTCCGCCTGAAGAGTGGGGTTTTATGGCCCGGCCGGAGGTGGCGCAAATCCCTAAGCAATAGTCACTCGACCACTGCAGCGGTACCGAGTCGAGCTTTCTGTCCAGCAAGGCCTCTGATAGCTGGAAGAAGTCCGTCTCCAGGCGGGGCAGAATTACCTGTGTCTCCGGATCACCCAGCCGAACATTAATCTCCAGCACGGATGGCTCCTTCTCCTCTGAGATCATGAGCCCGAAGTAGATCACGCCCACGTATTCGTGCCCGGTGGCCTCATGAAAGCCGCGCACAGTGGGCATGGCAATTTCATTTATTATCTTCTGCGTCAGCTCCTCGTCGAGCCATGGATGGGGCGAGAAGCCGCCCATGCCGCCTGTGTTGGGATTGTTCTCCAAATTGGGATTATTGGAGAGCTTATTGAAGAGCCGGACGGCTACAGCCTCATCTGTGGAAAAAGCCTGCTTGTAGTCTAACGCCGACTCCAGCGGCTGGACCGTCCTGCCGTCGCTAAGGGCAAAGAACATCAGCTCGCGCCCTTCCAGCCGCTTTTCAATCTCGATTCTCTCTCCTGCCTGGCCGAAGAGCTTGGGGCTGACCATGATGCGTTCGATTGTTGACAGGGCCTCCTCTTCTGTGGAGCAGACCACGGAGCCCTTTCCCGCTGCGAGACCGTC
>Ga0172381_10008212_pt1 | contig 10240 bp, 5 predicted proteins | sample Leawel6488metaG_FD_119754 | JGI IMG/M metagenome (GOLD analysis project Ga0172381, IMG submission 119754) | Leachate microbial communities from a municipal landfill in Southern Ontario, Canada - Leachate well 64-88 metaG | ecosystem: Engineered > Solid waste > Landfill > Unclassified | place... | reverse complement strand
CAATATCAATAATAGACGAGTTCCTCTTAAGCTAATTAAGTATGTGGAATTCGATTCGAAGTCTGGAATCGCAGCTCCGATAGATAGAATGAGACAAGACATCATAATGATGAAGCGTTGCGGTCTGAATGGTGTTATTGTTCAAGCTTTCCCTCTTAGTGATGCTTTTCTAAAGCTTTGCGATCAATATGGTATTTATGTTATGGCGCAAGCCGATAAACGTGTAATTCTAGACTATGTTCAATCAGCAATGAATCATCCTTCCATTATTTGCTGGGGTTTCCCAGAGTTCTCTTATGATGAGGGCAAGTGCAAAATGGTCAAGAATCAATGCGAGCTAGTTGATGACACACGTCCATGGTATTGTTCAATCGAGTCAAAGCAAGGTATCTCAGATTTATCGCCTCTTCCATCGGAAGCAGGTGCAATTTTTGGTCAATGGGTTGATTTATGTATTTCCAGAAAAGACGTTTTCGACAAAAATAAGACTTCAAAGAATCTGTTTAGAACTATCCCCGGACGCACAAGATTCAATGACGATGATGAATTATTCAAATGGATTCATCATGCTGACTTGGTTGGCGGAAAACAAAAAGAGGATAGCTGTATTGGCCAAGGAATAGTTGATTCGCTTCGTAATCCTCACCCGATATTCCACGATATCAAGAAGCAATGTCAAATGATTAGTATTATCCCATCATCAGATGATCCTACTAGCTTTACGATTCGAAACACTCATCCATTCGCATATACTGAGGAAGTTGTGCTTCAGTGGAAGGTTATGCTTGGTGGCAATATTCTTTCAAATGGAGAAGGATTAATAACCGAGATAGAACCATATGGAACAAGAACAATGCGCTTCAAGATTGACATTGGTAAGTATCTTGTTGAGGGCTGGGGTGAGGGAAACCCTGAGAGTGTTGAAATGTACATGAAGGCGCTTTCACATGAGATTGTGTTTGATATTAGTCTGAAGTTAGCGAAGCAATCATACTATGCTGAGGCGGGATATGAAGTAGCTTTCTTTCAAGAGGTTTTGTGTGAGAAAGTACAGAGTCCTGTAAGAACTGGCAAGGCTATGCCTGGAATAAATGCTTTCTCTTTAAAAGGAATGATACCTTCATCCACAGTTCTTGAGGATACGTCACCTGTTAAAGAGATTACAGACGGATCTCAGATTCTTGCTAGCGATAATAAGGAATCAATCAAAGCTGACTCCATCGAAGAAGAAAGTGTCGCTTCTGTTATGACCTCTTTTGAGGAGGTTGCAATTAGTGACAATAATCAGTTAGAAGAGGGAAGCATAGCTGATTTGCTTAAAGAAGAGACTTCCGTTTATGCTCATCCAAAGGGACTTGAAATTGGTAATTCTAGTAGCGGATTTGGTTTTGATAGAACGAGTGGAGCAATAAATCGAATTGCTATAGATGGTTTTGATTTCCTGAAGGGTGCTTTCTTCCCAAGTTTCTATCGTTGTCCTTCTAATGTTGATAGAACTGATAAGAGTTTCGTTCTTGCTAAGACAATCTTTTCGAAAGAGACAGACTACGAGGCAATTCAAAGTTCTCTCGAATTCGTTGGATGTAGCTATGGAGATAGAGACGGTGTTTACGAGATAGTATCAAGATATAAGAGCTTTGCAATGAAAGGCGATGTTGTAATTTTTTATGAGATAGAGTCTGCCGATTCCATGCTGGTTACCCTTTGCTTTACGCCTAAGTACGATATGGTTCGTTATGGATTGAGAGTTCCAATTGTTAAGGAAGACATGCTGTGCAAGTGGTATGGTCGTGGTCCTGGAGAGTCATACTATGATCGAAAAAATGCATCGCGTATTGGACTTTTTGCTGCCGGTGCTGACAAGATTTATCATCCATATGCTCGACCTGCAGAAAACAGCTCACATACTGACACGCATACCTTGGAGTTGCTTAACCAATATGGAAATGGATTAAAGATCACGCGAAAAAGTAGTAATGGCAAGTTTGACTTCACTGTATTGCCTTTTACCCCAGAGCAAATGAACGCCTTTTTACATGAAGAGCAACTGATGCAGAACCAGTCTTGTGAGTTATTCCTGGATTTTTGTACTAAAGAAATTGAGCGTACAAAGATTAATGTATCTAGCCAACCTCTCAAGAAGAATGTTGGATATAAAGAGACTTTCGAGATTAAATTAGTTAGGAATAATCTATAAGGTCAAACAAGCGAGTTCTTTCTTTGTGAGAAAGATGACGGAATTGACCGACACTCATATTTCCTAGCGTGATATTCATGAATCGAACGCGACGAAGCTTAACAACCTTGTAGTCAAGATACTCACACATGCGTCTGATCTGTCTGTTTAATCCTTGAGTAAGTATTATCTTAAAGCTCCTACTACCTGTTTGTTCTACTACGCAAGGCAATGTAGTGGTATCAAGAATTGGAAGTCCATTCGACATCTTCTCAACAAAAGATGAGTCGATAGGCTTGTTTACTACAACCATATACTCCTTCTCGTGACCATTCTCGGCACGAAGAAGCCTGTTTACAATGTCCCCATCGTTTGTAAGCAAAATCAAACCAGAAGAATTTTTGTCTAGCCTCCCTATAGGAAAAATCCTTTGAGGGAAGTTCAAAAAATCGATAATATTGTCAGGATCTCTTCTGTCGGTCGTACAAGTAATACCAAGAGGCTTGTATAAAGCTATATAAATTCTTTCGTCCTTTGGAAACACTGCTTTATTATCGACCTTAACGAGTTGACCTTCTGAGACTCTAGTTCCCATTTCGCAAGTAACATCATCAACGGTTACTCGTCCTTTGGCAATAATCTCATCCGCTTGCCTTCTTGAACAATAACCGGTTGATGCTAAGTATTTATTTATTCGTATTCCTTCTTGTTCGATTTCCATTAGAACCAAGCTGTATTGGCAGCCACTTTCTTTAGAGTAAATGTAAATGTTGTTCCCTCGCCATAGACGCTTTCGACAGTGATATCCTCGCCCATATAGGTCAAAAGTTCTTTTGCTATAGCAAGGCCTAGACCAGTACCTTTCTTACCACGAGCTCTGTCTGCCTTAAAGAATCTGTCGAAAATATGATTAATATCGTATTCGTGTATTCCTTGTCCCGTATCGATTACGGAAACGAAAACCTTCTCAACAGCTTCGTTGTACTCAGATGAGATAGTAATAGAACCACCAGCTTGCGTATACTTCCTAGCGTTATCCATTAGAATAACCAAGACTTGCTCGACTCTGTCAGGATTTCCCATAACTGTAGGGAGCTTACCCGTATTGAACTGAACCTTAAAGTTGAGTTCAGAATTCTTCATGACAGACATGTATTTAGCCTCGATCTCAGTAAGCAAAGAATTCAAATCAAATGGGAAGGTCTTAAAGGCAAGTGTTCTAGATTGTAACTTAGATAACTCAAGCATGTCGTCAATCAATCTTGAAAGACGCATAGTCTCATGAAGTATGATGCTATAATATCGCATTTTATCTTCTTCATTTTTAACCATTCCATCTGCTAGAGGCTCAATTAATCCCCTTAACGTTTGAAGAGGTGTGCGAAGCTCATGAGAAATGTTGGCGACGTAGTCTTTTCGAGTACGCTCAAGCTTTTGCTCCTCAGAAATATCTCTGAAGAATCCCGTCGCGCCAACACAAACATTCTCTTTTTCGACACTAAATTTAGGAATAAGAGTAATTTGGTACGCGTAATTCGGTCCCTCAAGTGTTCTTTCCATCTTAGTCGCCGTTGAAATGCATTGCTCAAAGTCCTGCCATACATCATCAAATGGTACCAATTGGAGCTTCTCTGTGAACAGGTTTTTCTTTGCTACCTTCGAAAAAAGCGTGCTCATCGTCTTATTTACAAATATTGGACTCATATTCTCGTTTATTACAACGATACCCTCAGAAATTACATCAAATACGTCTTGCAGTCTATTACGTTCAAGCGTTAAGTCAGAAATTGACTTAGACAATTGGTCGGCTAGAAAATTAACCGAAGTAGCAATCTCTCCAACCTCGCCCTTCTTAGTCTCATCGGCTCTAACGGAGAAATCTCCTTTACCATAAGCCATTGCTATAGAATTTACCTTAGAGATAGGGTTAATAATCCTTCTTACAACAAGATATACCGGAATAAGCATCGTCAGCGCAGCACAAATTGTTGAGAGGAGAAGTATATTAACATACTCAGAGACAATTTGATTACTCTCAGTAACTGAAGATACAGAAATCAAATAGTAGGCATTTCCATCTTCTCCGATGATTGTTCTCTCAATAACAAGAACTCTATCAAGAAGATCACCAATTTCTAATAAAGCGTATGAATTGCTGGGATCAGCTCTTCCTAAAAAATTCTCCCTAGCATAATTTAGGGCGAGATCGATATTCTCAGTACTAGATTCGGATGTTGTAGCAGAACCAACAGCCAAATTGCCATCACTATCTAGAAGAAAGAAACTCCTGCCAGTGAACAAATCATTCGTGAAGAATGTAGACACGGTATTAGGATCATTAATAAGCGAAGGATTAGTATTCAAATAATTAGCAAAAGAATCAATTTGAGAGAAAGACTCATTTGTTTGTAGATTAAGAGTAGTTGTCTTACCGGCTAAGGTAAAGGCAAATGTAGTAAACAATGTTGACAATAGAAGAGTGCAAAGTACAAGTAGAATTGTACGGCGCATTAATATACTATGTCGCATCTTCAAACTACCTCAAACTTGTATCCGACGCTATATACAGTAGATATGCTCCATCTTGCTCCTTCAAGAAAAACCTTTTGACGAATTCTCTTAATGTGAGTATCAACTGTTCTAGGATCGCCAGTATAATCGTATCCCCAAACTAGAGACAGTATCTGATCTCTTCCCATAACTTGTCCAGAATGCGAAGCAAGAAGGAATAAAATCTCAACTTCCTTAGGTGTGCAAGGAATAGATTCACCATTTACTTTTACATTATAATTAGCTAAATTAATCTCTAGACCATCAAAACGAAGAACCGATTGAGTATCAGAGGGCTCGTTAATTCTACGAAGTACAGCCTTAATTCTTGCTATTACTTCACGAGGCGAAAAAGGCTTAACAATATAATCGTCAGCGCCTAACTCAAGTCCCAAAACCCTATCAATCTCTTCACCCTTTGCAGTAAGAATAATTATGGGAGTAGATAGTGTCTTTCGAATCTCACGACAAACTTCAAGACCAGTTAACTCTGGCATCATAACATCAAGTAGGATTAAATCCGGCTTGTCTTCAGCGACCTTCTGCAAAGATTCTCTTCCATCGAAAGCATCAGAATAAGAGAAATGCTCATTCGAAAAATATAATCCCAACGACTCATGTACAACTGGGTCATCATCACAAATCAAAATGTGTGGAGTCTGTGCCATTGATTGCTCCTTCTAGTTGAAAAACGTTTTGCTCATTACGTTTATTTTTTCTATTAATCATTATAGTGTATTTTGATTGATATATGCTATACAAATATGAGAAATCAAAGCGAATTATTAACTTATGTACACAATTGCTCAATAATCGCTTAACTTTTTTCACAAATCATTTTGTCAAGCTAAGCTGAACAAGCAATTATTTTCTTTATTTCTATAATTTGTGCATCATCTTTAAAAAATTGTTGTATAATCAATTAACTGTGCAATAAGCGCAGTTATTTTGATTAATTATGGAGGACTTAAGATGAAAAAGGGAATAAAGAGAATCATAGCAGTTGTTCTTTCTGCTTCAATGCTTCTGTCTTTAACAGCATGCTTTGATAAATCCAAGGAAGAAGTGCTTGATGTTGCTGATGATGTAGCATCTGCTTTTGCGGATAAAGATGCTGATGCTATTGCTGATTTGACAGCTGAAGCAGAGGATGAGGATATCACTGTTCTTCAGGAAATTCTTGATTTTGAGGGTTTCTATGATGAAGAAACAGCTGCTGTATTGAAGGCTATTGGTGATTCAATTACATATGAGATTGATGAAGAGTCTGCAGAAGCAACCAAAAAGAGTGAAGAAGGTTCTGTTGATGTTGTATTCACAATGGTTGACTATGAGTCAGTACTTGAGAATGAAGACAATCTAGTAGATGTTGATACATGTGTAGCCGCTATCGAAGATTGCGAAGACACAATAGATGTTGAAGTTACTTTTGATTTCGTTTTGGACGGAGAAGATTGGCTTCTAAGCGACTTCACTCAAGTAACCGAAGAACTATATGAGTATATGATGATTGACGTATCTTTTTCACCTAGGCTCGATGAAATGGTTGATTCTTTAGTTTGGTGGGCAGCGGATGCAGATGGCTCATATACAAATGCTGATACTATTGAGTTAGATATTCTCCCAACTGAAGAAGGATCAAGTTATGATATTACATGGGAATTCTACTATGAGGTATACTTCAGCAATAGTTTAGTATATACAAGTGAGACGTGCACTGATTCGGGTTCATATATTGAGGCTTACTACGGCACAAGCTATAGTGGAGCTTCAGTAAGTGATGATGGTTACTTGTCTGCTGGTTCTTATACTATTACTTTTTATACTTTGGATGGAACACAGCTTGCAACAAGTTCCGTTAATGTATATGAAGAGGCTGAAGGTACTGATCTTACAAGTCCTGACTTAACTAATTTCTGTGAGATTTATGATAGTACTTTTGCTTCAACTATTGGAATATACGGATGGTATGATCCTATTTCTGGTATTGAGACTGATCAGACGTGGATCTACTCTACAACTGATACTCAGATTGAGTTTGATATGGAAGTAGTTGGTTCAAGCGTTACAGATACTCTTGATTATGTTTATTTTTATTATGCTGATTCCGATTCTACAGAAGTTTTTCTTTATGGAGGTTCTTGTGTTCCAACCGAGCGTCCTGATGGATACTACTATGAGTTGACTTATGAAGGTACTCTTGAGGCAGGTTACTATTTACTTTTGTTTGGAGATATTGATAATGATAACCCTTACGGTTCCGCTATTTGCATGGTTCAGTAATTACCTATATATTAAATTTTTCATTTTGCCCGGGTGGAGACGCTCGGGCTTTTTGCTGTTGATTTATGGCAGCAGACAAGAGAAATGCAACTATTAACTAGATGAATTGCAAAATTATGTAGAAAGACCAATAAACAGATAAAAACATTGCCGTTTTTTGCAACTTTGATAATTTTATAATGTATAATATTCGAGAAAATGTATTCGAGTGTATAGGAGGCTTTTTTAATGAGAGATTATGATAGGAAAATTATTCTGGAGGACGGTTCCGAATATTATGGTTTTGCTTTCGGAAGTTTGGTCGACAGAGTATGCGAAATAGTTTTCAACACTTCAATGGTAGGATATCAGGAAATAGTATCGGATCCTTCTTACACATACCAGATGGTTGTAATGACGTATCCGCTAATTGGTAACTATGGAATTACTGATGAAGATTTCGAGAGCAAAAGCATAAGTTTAGGTGGTCTTGTTGTAAGAGACTACAATGACATGCCTTCTAATTTTCGAAATACAAAATCGCTTTCCGAGTTTCTTGCAGAGAATGACGTCCCTGGAATTTATGGCGTTGATACTCGAAAAATCACTCGCAGTATTAGAGATTTAGGCTCAAGACGCGTTCTTATTACGTCTGTTGAAACGACGCTTGAAGATGGTTTGCAGATTATTAAAAACACCCCTGTTGCTCACGACGCAGTACCTCTTGTTAGTTGTAAGAAACGCTGGTATTCGCGCACATCAAATTCAAAGTTTAACGTGGTTGCCGTGGATTGCGGAATTAAACTGAATATCGTTCGTAGTCTCAAAATACGTGGATGTAATGTTACTGTTGTGCCCTACAATACAAAAGCAGAAGAAATTGAATTTATGAATCCAGATGGAGTTTTTCTGTCAAATGGTCCTGGAGATCCGGAAGATGTAACGCCTGTAATTGAGATGGTGAGGAAAATCAAGGGTAAGTATCCAATTCTTGGAATTTGCCTTGGACACCAGATAATTTCTCTAGCATATGGTGCGCACACATATAAACTTAAGTTTGGTCACAGAGGCGGCAATCATCCTGTTTTGAACTTAGAAACAGGAAAAATAGAAATTACTTCTCAGAACCATAGCTATGCTGTTGATTCGAAAAGCATAGAGAGTACAGAACTACAAGTCACTCATATAAATCTTTTGGATAAAACTGTTGAGGGCGTTGAGTGTAAGAAGGATAAGGTTTTCAGTGTTCAATATCACCCAGAAAGTGCACCTGGTCCACAAGACAGCGGATACCTTTTCGACAAGTTTATTGAGACTATGAAGGAGGTAAAAAACAATGCCTAAAAGAACAGATATTAAAAGAGTATTGGTCATAGGTTCGGGTCCTATTATCATTGGTCAGGCTGCAGAGTTCGACTACGCAGGTACTCAGGCATGCCTCGCTCTTAAGGAAGAGGGATACGAGGTCATACTGGCAAATTCCAATCCAGCAACAATTATGACGGACACGTCTATCGCCGATAAGGTTTATATGGAGCCACTTACGCTTGAGTATCTTGCAAGAATTTGCCGTTACGAAAGACCGGATGCTATTGTTCCCGGGATTGGCGGTCAGACCGGTCTGAATCTTGCTATGCAGTTAGCAAAAAAAGGCGTTCTCGAAGAGTGTGAGATTGAGCTGCTGGGCACTGATGCCAAGAGTATTGAGTGTGCGGAAGATAGAGAGCTTTTCAAAGAGCTTTGTCAAAAAATTGGTGAGCCTGTAGTGTCATCACAAATCACATACACTGTTGAGGAAGGGCTAGAGGCAGCAAGAGAAATAGGATATCCGGTAATCCTTCGCCCAGCTTTTACTCTTGGAGGTACCGGCGGTGGTTTTGCAAATAACGAAGACGAAATGAAGACGATGATGCGTAATGCACTTGCATTGTCACCAGTTAATCAAGTACTTGTAGAAAAGAGTATTAAAGGTTATAAAGAAATCGAATATGAAGTAATGCGAGACGCAAATGACACGGCGATTACTGTTTGTAATATGGAGAATCTTGACCCAGTAGGAATTCATACCGGTGATTCTATTGTAGTTGCTCCAAGTCAGACGTTGACGAATAAGGAATATCATATGCTTCGAGACAGCGCATTGAAGATTATTCGTGCTCTTGACGTCAAGGGTGGATGTAATGTTCAATTTGCTCTGGATCCACAGTCTTTCCAATACTATGTAATTGAGGTAAATCCACGCGTATCGCGTTCTTCAGCACTTGCTTCGAAGGCCACTGGGTATCCGATTGCAAGAGTATCAGCTAAGATTGCAGTTGGAATGCATTTGGAGGAGATTATGCTTGCCAATACTCCTGCTTGTTTTGAACCTGCTTTGGACTACGTAGTAACAAAAATGCCGCGTTTTCCATTTGATAAGTTTGCGGTTGCATCTAACGCGCTGACAACCCAAATGAAGGCAACTGGAGAAGTAATGAGCGTTGGCAGAACTCTCGAAGAGAGTCTTCTTAAGGCAATACGTTCTTTGGAAGATAACAAGAATCACATACACATGGATAAATTTGACTCGGAGAACATGAGCGCTCAGGAACTCCTAGATTACATAAAGATTGGAACCGACGATAGAATTTACGCGATATCTCAGCTTATGTGGATGGGGGTAGATCACTCCAAAATATGCAACATCACAGGTATCGATATGTTCTTTTTAGATAAAATAAAGAATATAGTTGATTTTGAGAAAGAAATGGTATCCAATTATCGTTCGCTCGATTACCTAAAAGCAGCGAAAAAAATGGGTTTTTCGGACTCATATATTGCAGAACTTTGGGAGTGCGATGAGGATGAGATATACAAAATTCGTCTAGAAAATTCAATTGAACCCGTTTACAAAATGATTGACACTTGTGCAAGTGAGTTTGACAGCTATGTTCCTTACTTCTATTCGACTTACGAAGACGAGAACGAGTCAATAATATCAAAAAATAAGAAGATAATTGTCCTAGGCTCTGGACCGATTCGAATTGGTCAAGGCGTAGAATTCGATTACTCAACTGTTCATGCGGTTCGTGCCATTCAGGAAGCCGGATACGAGGCTATTGTAATTAATAACAATCCCGAGACGGTTTCAACGGACTATACCACTGCAAACAAGCTTTATTTTGAGCCTCTTACAGTTGAGGATGTAATGAATATCGTTAACCTAGAGAAGCCTGAGGGCGTAATAGCTACGCTCGGAGGACAAACTGCCGT
>Ga0172381_10008211_pt1 | contig 10241 bp, 18 predicted proteins | sample Leawel6488metaG_FD_119754 | JGI IMG/M metagenome (GOLD analysis project Ga0172381, IMG submission 119754) | Leachate microbial communities from a municipal landfill in Southern Ontario, Canada - Leachate well 64-88 metaG | ecosystem: Engineered > Solid waste > Landfill > Unclassified | place... | reverse complement strand
GTATTCGCCGGGCTTTTATACCTTCTGTAGATTATGATTTGTGGTTCATGGACCTTGACCAGATTGAGTACAGGTTATTTGCGCATTATGCAAAGATACCAAGTTTACTTGAGGCTATTGAAAAAGGCTACGATGTTCATGCCGCAACTGCTGCGATGATTTTCCATCAGAACCTTGAAACATTTTTAGAAGCTCTTGAAGCTGAAGACCAAGCGGCGATAGAGGCCAGAGCTAAGGGTAAGACGATTAACTTCGCACTTATCTATGGTGTAGGTATTGACCATCTCAGTGAGCTTTTAGGCTGCTCTACAACGGAAGCTACAAACATGAAGGCTATTTACTTTTCGCAGATGCCTGAAGCAAAAACCTTTATTGCTACAGTATATCAAGTCATTAAACTCCGCGGCTTTGTAAAGAACTTCTATGGACGGCGCCGCCGCCTCGACCCTGACGATTGCTACAAGGCACCAAATGCTTTGATACAAGGGTGCGCTGCAGACTATATCAAAGAGAAGCTGATTAACATGTACAAGTACATAATGTACAATAAACTGCAAACCAGACTTATCTTGATTGTGCATGATGAACTTGTTATTGAAGCGCATAAAGATGAGGCTGAGCATATTCCGGCTTTCAGATGGCTTTTATCAGACTTCACATCATTCCGGTGCCCCATCACTGCAGGAGCAGAAAAAGGCGACCCATCTTGGGGTCAAAAGATTAAGCCGCATGATGTCGGCTTCAAGGAACCTGAAGATAAAGCATATCTTGATTACGATGTCTATGATGGCGCAGTCTTTGACATCTACAAGGAGGTGTAAGTATGGGACTAATTGATGCTTTGAATAGAACAGCTGAAGCGCTTGAAAATAAAGCTAAAGAAATTAACCCATCTAAGGCTATCAAGTGTCCAAGATGTGGTAGTACTGATTTTATATATACTGCTAAGGGTTATAGCAAGGGCAAAGGACTTCTTGGTGTTGCGGCTATTGGCGGTGCAGGGTTAGTCTTTGGAACATCAAAGAACAAGGTCTGTTGTACTTGCAAACAATGTTCTAAGAAATGGGAAGTGTAGTATGGCTAAAGCAGTTGACGGAATGAGTATAACTAAAGTCACGGCTATTTCTGATGACATTGGAAACATCATCAAAGTAATAGTCGAGTATACGCCCGAAGAGGCGCTAAAGAAAGGAGCTAATAAAAATGGCAAGTAAACCGAAAAAAATCTGGGATAACTACAAGGTAGTAGGCGAGGTGCAAAAATCTGATTTCATCAAGTTTGTTGTAGCAGCCGGCTACCGAGATGGTGTCAAGTACATTAACATCAGAGAGTTCTATCTACGCAGAAAAGATAACGTGTGGATGCCTGGCCGCGATGGTCTTACTATACCTGTGTTAGTGCCAGTAAACAAGGGTGCTACGCTAATCAAACCATATGAGGTGCTTGGCACGCTCATGGGTCTAACTGTTGATGAGTTGGAACTAATGCCTATAGAAGATGAGGCCAACGCAATCTGGTATACACCTAAGGAGGATAAAGCATGAAAATCAAAGAGCTGAAGCAAGGCGCTACTTTTACCATACCACTTGTAGTTCTTAGCGCCACTGCAAGAGAAACTAAGAATAAAAAGCCATACCTACAAATGGAGTTCTTTGATGGTACTGACTCAATTTCAGGCAACTATTGGGATTGGTCAGGCAAGAATATTCCCGAGAAAAATGCGATACTTGATGTGTCGGCCCAGTTAACCGAATATCTCGGCAACCCGCAATTAAGTATCAAAAGTTTGAAGACTAACTCAGAGCTACATATCAGTGCTTTTACGCCCTCTGGCGGTGCTGACGTTGGTGAAATCTACAAGGAGGCTTTTAGTTTAGCCTCTGACTTTACTGACGACTTCTTGCGGAACTTGACGCTTTTAATACTTGAGCAATTGCAAGGCCGCTGGGTCACGGTTCCTGGAGCCAACTCAATCCATCATGCATACACCGCAGGCACGCTTATCCATAGCTTGTCTGTTGCAAAGATTGCCAGAGCTATCGCTCAGCAGACGGAAGGAGCTCATATTGAATTAGCCACTGCTGGCGGATTGCTGCATGACCTGGGCAAGCTATTTGGCTATCGTATAAACGGTATTGTTTGTGAGATGACTGATGAGGGCTTGCTATTTGAGCATACCTTCATGGGTGCTGAGTTTGTAGGTAACTTTGCTGAAGAGAACAATCTTTTGCAGGATGACCGCGATGAAGCTAAAGTTGAACTGCTGCGGCACATCATCCTCAGCCATCATGGTAAGCGTGAGTATGGCGCCGCCGTGCCTCCGTCATCACTTGAAGCTCACATTGTTCATCAAGCAGACGCACTTGATGCAGCTGCTGAGCAAATAAGAGTTGAGAGCAAAAAAGCCGGCAAAGTCAAGTGGACTGAGCGTATCTGGGCACTTGAAAATCGCCCGCATATTACTACCCAATATACTGGTGTAGTATACCGCAACAGTGAAAAAACCGAGTAGCCGCTGCATCGTTCTTACGAAAACCGACATATTCCGCGCTCTTTCGTGATATAATATAAAAGTAGTAAGGTACGCCCTGTCAGGTAACCTTGGCAGGGCCCTTACTAAACAAAGTCCGACAATACGAAAGGAGGATAACCATGAGCTTACAAGAATTGTTTGTAGCTTCAAAGGATACAGCAACTCATAGAGTATGCGGTACATGTGAGGAACTGAAGCCCGTTGAAGAGTTCTACAAGGATGGCAAGGATGGCAAAGGTAACATGCGTTACAGACGAGACTGTAAAATATGTTACAAGAAAGCACGGATGATGTACAGCAAGAAGGGAGACAAGAAATGAGCAGACAACCAGTAAATGAGAACAGCACTACAATGTGCGCCGCTTGCGACATAGACCTCGCAACCTGTGACACCATCTGGGCAGCAGAAGGTACCTTATATTGCTCACGAGAATGCGGCGTGCACGACTATCAGCATGTTGCCCAGTGTTTTGATGATGTTGCAGAAGAAATCAACCCTACTGATATAGGGCTTACGAAAGGAGATGAGACAAATGATGACGCTTGAAAAGTTAGTTGAAAAGACAAGTGACGGTGACCTTCTTAATATCTATCAGGAAATCAACAGTCAAGTCGTACCTGCGACAGGTTATGCTCATGAGTTCTGCCGCAAAGTCAATAGGATGATTGATAACGGCACCCTGTGTATCAACCCAACAACGTACCGCAAGGTCTACTTACCCACACTGGCTAAGGTAGTTACCAAAGAGCTTGCGAGTAGATACGCTGGCGCGATACTAAAGGGTACGAGCCTATGAAAAAAATCACAACCACTGTAACCCACCGAGTGTCTGATGGTCAGTACTGTAACTTAAGTCCGACACGATACAAGAACTTCCCCATCGAACAACGTTGTAGGTTCTGCACTAACGTCGGCAAGAATACTTTCGTATGTGTCATGCACAACCTACCGCTTGTAGTTGAAGAAGGTTGTCTCATCAGGAAAGCGCCGCAGTGCTTACGAAATATGTTCCAACGAGGGCTGACCGTCACAGAGCCAGACATACCTCAGATAAATCCTAAAGAGCTGATGAAGTGGACGATGGATGAATTTGATAGAACCTACAAGAACCTGTTAACAGCAGGATATCCAGAAGCACTTGCCTTAAAGGCTGCAAGAGAGCATGTGCTTAAATAGGAGGAATAACTATGAGCAAACAAACAACCGTTAGCCATCTACCTGATTGTGACTTCTGCGATGAACGTGCTAAATATGACGTGCGCATACCATTCTTCGCAACATGGGGTTATGTGTGTGAAACACACTTCCAGCAGTTTGAATGTACGCTAGGAACAGGTCGTGGGCAGAGATTGATATTGAAAGGGTACAAGCCATTATAATTGTTACAAAAACACGTTATACACAAAGGCATGTTAGCGTATAATATAAGTAGGAGGTGCTAATATGCGCAAGATATGTAAAGTATGCAACACCATGAAAGAGTTCCGTAATAATGGCAGGTCACTAACTTGCTACGATTGTCTGGATAACGGGTATAAGTATTGCTCAACATGCGATACAGTTAAATCTACAAATGACTTTAGACCCTCTGGAAACTTTGGACTTAAGTCAAAGTGTATCGTATGTGAGCGTGCTTATAACGCAGCTAAATCTAAGGAGTTATACGCCAAGAGCCCTGAGCGACGCCAAGCTATTAAAGATGCTGTAAAGGTAACACGTAGTACTGATGAAGGTAGACTAAAAGCCAATAGTTATTCTACAAAATACTATAGTACACCAGAAGGCAAACAGCAGAATAGAGAGGCTAGTCAAAGATGGTACTCTACGCCAGAAGGTCGCTTATATGCTAAAAACAAAAGCCATAATAGACGCTCGATTGTTGAAGCCGGTGAGCTTACATTAGAGCAATGGCAACAAGCACTAGAGTTCTTTGGTTATACCTGTGCGTACTGTGCCGAAGAAACTGAACTGACATTAGACCATATTGTAGCTCTAAGCAAAGGTGGCCAACACACAATCTCAAATATAGTACCAGCGTGCAAGCATTGTAATAGCAGTAAGAGTGCAAATGACCTTGAAGACTGGTACAAATCTAAATCATACTTTAGCGCAATTAATTTGCAGCGTATTATAGAATGGAGGATGCTACATGAATAACTACAAGCCGTGCAGGCAGTGCGGCGAAATAAAACCAATAGAGCAATTTCGCAAGTACTACGGTGGTCGCAAAGGGCATTACACTACTTGCAAGCTCTGCGAGAAAATCAACTCACGTGAGAAGTACCTCGCAGGCAAAGAAGCCGAGGGTGTCATTGCTGAAGTAGAGTCTGAAGAGCTTGTAAAAATCTACAAGCTGTGGGAGTATCAGATGACCTTGGGCTTAAAGCCGCCACGGTTCTCGTGCGGACGTACCACGCCAATAGCTGAGAACCTCGACTCGATGCTTGAGAGGTACAAGGCAAGAGCTGAGCATGTCACAGAGTCGGTCCCAATTCAAGCAGGCAACGCCGCGCCGCCTGAGCTTCTCAAATGGCTCATCGAACCGTTGACTGAAGAGCCTGAATATTATCAGGATGAAGTCTATGAAGAACTGACCGCCAAGTACAAACCTCAGTTACGTATAGACCGCGACTCAATGCTGCCAGTGTATGACATGACGCACGCTGAGGTATTGAATAAGATTGCAGCACGGTTCGACAACTATGAGGACACGTATTATGACAAAGAATAAGTTCACAACAGATATGTTTGGAGGTAAATAATGGAGCGATACATTTGTAAGGAGTGCGGCCGTTATTGTTATACGGCCGCCACCTCCCTTGATAACCATACGACTAAAGACAAATGTCCATATGAAAACTGCCAAGGTAGCTGTATTGCCGCACCTTGGAATGATAATAGTTGTGAAGGAGTTGAACAATATGAAAGCAGTTGTAGCGATGAACAAAGATGAGCTCAAGCATTACGACACTATCACTATGAACCTGTATGATAAGCTGGGTAAGGAAGCATTTTCTGACCATACAGCATTCGAAGAAATCCACAAGAAGGCTGGATATGCGCACTACACGTTCAATGGTAAGCTGTCTCCCATGGTTGCTGAAAAGCTGGGCCGCATGCCGACACCAGACGAGGTAATCATTCTTGTAGATAGCGGGTACTCTCACTTTGGCGCCTCATGCTCGCTGAGTCCTGACGGTACATTCAGCGGAAGGGTGTGTACAGACTAATGACTGAAGCAGAAAAAGATAGCTTAAGGCAAAGCATCAAAGAAGCTGAAGAGCTGCTAGCTAAGGGTCTATTCTTACCTGAAGACGCTAGTCAGCTCAGGCGAATGATTGCATATTATGAAGACAAGTTAAAGGAGGATACGGCTATTAAGCCTAAAGAAGATAATGGACAAATGCACTGAATGTGGGAAAGAGTTTATCGCCGCACCCGAACATATCTACAAGATACCTGGCGTAGGTAAGCAGTGTTCATACACTTGTTGGAACATAGCAAAGAAGAGGTTAGGCAAGGGCAAACCTCGAGCAAGTATCCGCCGTGAAAAAGGCTGAATAAAAGGAGGAGCAGAGATGACTTATATGAAAAAGGATGAAATACGCGCGTCAATAAAAGACCTGGCGAGGAGTCAAGGCTTCTATGGTCGCATCGACGCACGACTTACTGAACTACAGGTCGAGTCCCCTGTGGAGTACGATGAGCTTATGACTTGTCTTGAGGCCGAGCACTTCAACGATGTCGTTGATTTAATTTTGCATTTGGAGGTTTAAACATGAGTAAGATTGAACTATCGTTGGCAAGTGACTATGTGCCTTCCTGGACAATTGTAGACGCCATACGAGAATTATTCCAAAACGCCTTAGACCAAGAAGCTCAGTTCCCTGACAATAAGGCCTCTTGGTCCTATGAAGACGGTGTATTCAAAATAAGCAACAAGAAGTCCGTGTTAACTACAAGAACTCTGTTGCTTGGGTGCTCGACGAAAGCCAGCGATGACCGGACAATAGGTCAATTCGGCGAGGGCTATAAAGTAGCTACCTTAGTGCTGCTCAGGAACAACAAGGCCGTCACCATGTACAACTACGGGGCACGCGAAGTCTGGCGACCAAGGTTTGTCAAGTCCCGGCGCTTCGGCGCTGATATCCTGACATTCTTCACCGACAAAGAATACGTCTGGAACAAGGTACCAAACGACGACTTAACAATAGAAGTGGCCGGCATCACACAAGAAGAGTGGGATGAGCAAATCGTCCCGTCGAACCTCTGGTTGCAGAAGAACTACGGCATCGAAGACTGCACAGAGTACGGCGACATCATCGACCAACCCGGCATGGTGTACGTCAACGGCCTATACGTCTGCAAGTACGAACCCTACGAGTACGGCTACAACTTCAAGCCTGGTCAACTGAAGCTCGACCGAGACCGCAAGCTAGCCTCGGACTTCGACCTCCGCTGGTTAGCCTCCAAGATGTGGTTCGGCAACCCCCGAGCAATAGGACTTGTAGAAGCCGGCATAGCCGACGTCTCGTACATCTCAAGCATGCTCTGGAGCTCAGGAGGTACCGCAGCCCAGATAGTCTCCGACGCATACAACCAGTTCCGCCTCGTCCACGGGCCGCGCGCCGTACCAGTGACTACCCAAGCCGAGGCTGACAAGGTACCCCACGGCTACAAGGCTGTCATAGTCTCCGAGAACTACAGGTCGCTCATCAGGTCAAGTAGCGACTACGAGGAGCCGCAATCCGATACCCCCTCCCCACTCGAGCGTCTGCGTATCTGGTTCGATGACACTGCACAGGACATGCTCACCAGCGATGCTTGCGAGCAGTTCGAAGAAATCTGGGAGGAGTTAGAAGAATGAAAAACCACTCAATCTACAAACGACGTAAATAAAGTAAGGACCGCTCACTGTGAGCGGTCCTTATTCTCATGTGTCTTAAGTTTAAGTAGCACTGTCTCCGTATCTGGCGACCATTTATCTAGCTCTATATACTCTCGTATAACTTGCCGTAGCTCTACACACTCCTCTTGTGTCAAAGTCATGACGCGTCGCCGCAAATCCTTGTACCGGTCATACCGTTCTTCACACTCTCTACAGATAGCTTCTTGATAGGTTATAGTTATTTGTCCACAACGCTTACAAGGTTTCTCCTGTGCTAACTCAATCTCTAAGTCGTGTTCTAGCTTACGTTTGCGTTCGAGCTGTCGATATTTAAGCACTTGTTCTATTGCTATGCGTCGTTCCTGTATATTTGTTGGGGCTCGATACCCCGCTTCCTCGCGCCCGCACCAAAATAGAACCTTCTTATAGAATGATTGTAATACGCGGTCCTTCGCAATAGTCGTATCTACACGTGACTTTTGGCTACTATATGCTCGCCAATGGTTTGCACAGTCATTACACATGTTCGTGTACGATGCATCAGATAAAATATCAGAAGCGCCGCAGCATCTACAAATTTCTAATAGGTGTAAGATTTGGTTGTTGTTGGTTAAAAATAGCTTGTTACCTGTTTTTGGGTCTATTCCAATATCTAACAATATGCTCACCTCCTTAATGTATTATACGCAAATGTGCAAATTGTTATAGCGGCGTTTGTACAACTCAACAATCTAAATTATCTCAACGGAGGCTATTATCTCAACAATCTAAACAATCTAAACATTTTGACGCAAAATCAAAAGGTTTTCGTCTATAAGAGTATTAAAAATAAAAATATATAAAATACATACGGCGGCAAAAACATTAAAAATTTTTTCGAAAATTTTTTCGAATTGAAAAATTAAAAAGACGTCAAAAGGTTGAGATTGTTAAGAATGTTGAGATGTTGAGATGTTGAGATAATTGGAGGGAGCGGAAACTACACAGGAGTTTAAGAGATTGCAGACAAACGGTGCCGCAGCGCCAACTACAGAGAAAGTTTAAAAAGAATTGAAATAAAAATGAATAAAGAAAAATATATTAGATGTATTATATTATTATATGTATTATATTATATACTATATATTATTTATATAGTCTGATTGGAAGGAAAGAATATGATTAGTTTCTATTCTCTATTATATTGCATAATTATAAGGCACGGGTTGCTGAAGTCTGTTGTATTTGCGCCAGACCCGACGCCGCGTCGAGGAGTGGTTGGCTTGATAGTTAAATGGACCCGGCGCAAGACATACTTGTAGATAACCAGGCGAAGCATGTAGTGCAGCCTCGGCCAGGCGGCGACGAAAGTCTAGGGCATGCTTTTATGCGGCGAAGTGTCGCCTCGTCTCGACGCAGCGGCGGACGTTAGGCTAGACAGGATTGGCACGGGCCGCAGGTTTGATTTGTCACGGCGGCGCCGCTGTGGCTCGGGGAAGCCGCGACTGTCACGAACTAGTAGGTCGCAGCGTGGTTTCGGTCTTGCCGCGCATATAATTATATAATTACGCGTAACATTGCTTACGCCAGCCGGGGCTGTCCACGGGCTAGTAGATAGCGGCGCCGGGCCTCGTCAGGCCATGGCCGCGCGGCGATGCAAAAGTGACCCGCAGGGTGACAAGTCCTGCGGGTCTGTAAGTGAGCGATAATCAATTGTTACTCAGACTTAGCTGCGGCGGCCAGTACTTTCTGAAGCAGTTTCTTGGCTTCAGCGGGTTTCAGGTCCTCAAGTGCCGTATCGCCAAGTTCTGCAAGTAGCGCGTCTTTGGTTTCATCTACACGGATGGTCTTGACTGCTGACGAAGAGGTGCGGATACCCTTGAGTTGCTCTTCAGCAACTAACAACTGCTGCCAGCGCTCGCTCTCTTCATTGAAGTCGGCTTTGGTTTTCATGATTGACTTTTTGCTTTGCACGTTTCTCAGTTCGCGCTTGACAGCCTCTTGGTCTTCTTTCAGCTTTTCAAGTTCCTCAGGCGTGAACTCAACTGAACCGGCGCGGCGGCGAATACCTGTTGCGGATTTTGCTTTGCCAGTTGCCAAGCGGAGGAGTAACTCAGCCGCCGCACCAGTCATCATGCTCTTGTAGTTATCGAGCGTCATTACCTTGCTCTTAGCACGGGAGCGCTTCGACTGCTGACTTTTCAGCATTGACTCAACGGTGTCTTCATCAAGCTCTTTGATGAACTGAACGTCTACGGTAGTCAGGTCATACAGCTCAGTGACGAGAGTGTCCATGGCGTTGTGGTCGCTCTTGGAAGCGTCGAACTTTTCTCTGTAGCTTTCGAGGTCCGCATCAATCTTCTTGATGACCTCATTAGCAACAGCGTTTGCCAGCGTTGTGAGCTGTGCGGTTCCTGCAAGGCTCCTAGCGCCTGCGGTCACTTCCTGTGCTTCGTTCGCTTCGAACATGCTATTCAATTTTTCAGACATGGTAGTCTCCTTTCGTCCGCATCATCCCATGCGGCTGACACACTGTTGCGGTGTCGCACATTATTTGTAGAGTTCGTTTCTAAACTCTATATTTATTATACCATAAAAGGTGCAGTATGTATTCAGTTCTAGAAAATTTAGCACAGCGGCTGCACTGATACTTTGTTGCCGAGCAAGACGATGCAAATATGGCCGGACTGTACCAAGCTATGCTTTTACGCGGCACTATACCACATTGACTAACAGAGACTGTCGCGGCGGCGCTGGGCACAGCACGCCCGAGGCTGCTTTTAGCGGCCGGGGAATAGCTCAGGTGAGCCGTGACTCCGTTGCTTCCGCACTGCCTGGC
>Ga0172381_10008209_pt1 | contig 10244 bp, 13 predicted proteins | sample Leawel6488metaG_FD_119754 | JGI IMG/M metagenome (GOLD analysis project Ga0172381, IMG submission 119754) | Leachate microbial communities from a municipal landfill in Southern Ontario, Canada - Leachate well 64-88 metaG | ecosystem: Engineered > Solid waste > Landfill > Unclassified | place... | reverse complement strand
GTATCGGCAGTAACTGTCTGATTAGGAGCAGTAAAACTATTCTCATCAAAGTATACTTCATCCTCACTACTTGGCGCGCCAGCTCCTCCTGCCCCACCACTTGAGAGAGACCAATGCGCTGTGTCAGACCAGTTCCCGCCATTTCCTACCCAGTACTTTGTAGCCATTCTTAACTCCAACTTCCCTGCTGCGAAGTAATCAGCTCTAAAACTCCGGCCTTCACAGAAAGACTTGCTCCATCAACAACAGCATCTGGCGCACCAACAATCACTTGTCCATTGAAATTACAAAGACTCATAGCTTTCGGAAGCGTAGAGGAAAGTGAGTAAACTCCTGCTGCACCGGTAGGATTGGACAAAACAATCCCGGTTACACTCACAAGGTCTTCATTATGTACAAAAAGTTTCCCCATTATTCTGTCACAACCTCAACGTTGTTTGTGTTCCCACTTGCCACTTGATTATACAAAATCGTTATATCAATAGATTCCTGCGGTGAAGGAATCCCAGCAATCGTAATATCTAAAATTGAAAAAGAAGGGTTATACAAATCTTCGGTAACTGCCATTGCTGCAGCATATAAAGCAGAAATTGTAACATCTGCTCCAATCTGTAGGGCATTCAGATAATCAACAATGGCTTGCTTAATTGCATCGGATGTTGCAGTTGTGTAACCGTCCAAGGGATAAATCATCACTGTTGCATAAATAGGAATGTATTCAGGGCGATAAAAACGAATCGGAGTGATGACACCTGTTATAGGATCGGCGACATCAATAATAACATCTCCATTTGTGTAAACACCTAATCCTCTGTTCAACCAAATTTCTTCTGCAACATCTTCATCATCCCCACCTTCAACAACACAGGTAATTGAATGAGGAGGAGTTCCATGAATGTCTTCAGTATTTGTTGGATTTTCAATCACATTATATCGTGTCACTTCCTCAAGAGCAGCAATTGCAGAAATGGTTCCAGCCAATAAATTCATTGAAGGTCTGGAAACACTTAAACGCTGTCTTGTTCTCAATTCCGAATCCGTCTCTACAGCATTCCCCACGGTTGCTGCTGCTGCATTTGTAACTGAAGTCCAACCTGCAGTTGGAGTGCTAATAGAAGTAATTGTGTCTGGAAGAGCGGTTATTTCACCAATGGTCTGGCAGGTTGCAGTCACATCCACAGTGCCATCTTCACCAATAGTAACTGTTTCGGGCAAAGACCAACGATAGCCACTGGTGTCTACAACTTCTCCATTTGTAATCACGGTTCCTGCTGTCCCTGTAAGTGTTACAAGACAGTTTGAATAGGAAGCACCTCTTCTTGTCACACCATTGAGTTTTACAATTTGATCAAGACCAGACCCAATTGCTGTCTGTGGCCCCCTGTTATTATAACTCAATTGCACTGAGGAAAGTGCATCGTGAAGCCTCAATGAAACGGCACTTATCCATTGATAATCGGCAGAGTCCTCTTCAAGATAAGCATCTTGACCGTAAATAGATTTATATTGTTCAATCAGATAATCCCGAACATCAATATAAGTTGGGATGACCAGACCTGCTGAAGTAACTGTAGGGGATGTATAACTCATCTTTCAATTTCTCCCTGACCATTTGTTATGGTTACAACTGTCCCATAAATTGTTTGTATGATGCAGTAGAATTGATAACTTCTCTGTTCAGTGTTGAATGCAGACGCCATGTCAACAATCCCTGACACACCCGGAGTCTGCAAAATAGTATCCTGCAAAATTCTGTCAATTGTTTCTCTTTTTGCACCTACTACACCAAGAATAGATTGCCACATGGGAACACCTGACAACTGATTCTCCCACCATTCCCCGCGCCAAAGTCGTAACCGAGTAATAACAGCTTGACCAACAGCTTCCGTATCAGTAAGAAAATCCTGTCTGCCTTGCCCCATAACTGGTTCATTGTTTGTGCCTAATCTTCTATATCGAACGCTCATCTTATTTTGCCCCTGTCTTTATTGTAGCACAAGTTAACAGTGTTAAAGCTGTATTTGGTGAGCCAGAAGGTGTTGAACTCCCCGGCCCCGGATTATAATTGTGAGTATGATTGTTGAATAAATCAATAAGCCTCTCATCAATTATTTTTCTTGTATCATTCGATTCCCCCAAGTTTACCTGAGAACCTTCAACATTCACAACACCACTGCTTTTTATTTCTGCCTCGGCACATTCAATAGAAACTTTGGAACTGACTTTTATAGAAACACCTGTTTCTGTAACATCAATACATACATTTCCATCAAGGGTTCTGATTTGTAAGCTGTCTTCTGAATAATCAGAAACCACATTCGGTTGACTCCAGATACCGCATAGTGCAAAACAATCATTGATATTATGTCGTCTCTGAAATTTTTGCACATTCTCTTCACCACCACTTTCAAACCAAGCATCAATACAGGTGTCACAAAAAATTAACAAACACTCATCGCCAACTGCAATAGGCGTTGTGATAACAAACTTTCCTGAACGAGGCATAAAAATAGGAACATCGGGAATGATGCCGTTTTTAAAGTGTTCATACACACCACGACTAAAAATTCTTTCCTTGATTGCAATCTGTGCAGTAATGGTTTGCTTGCTGCTGTCAAAACTTTTTATGATTGCAGGAGAAGCACAGTGCATATCAGCCTTTACTTTGCTCAATAAAAGGCTATAGAAATCCGTTTCCCTTGAAAGGAATTCTTCTGGTGTGACAAAATCAACTCGTTTGTTCTCTGTCATTTTAACTCCCTGCTTTGACCAGCATACTAGGATCAACCACTGCCATACAATCTGAGTACCAATCCTGTCCTCTCGTGTCCCCCGTATGTGTTACAGAAGCTATTCTGTAAACACCCAAATTGGAATATCGGGCAATAGGAAACCCTGTTCCAACTTGAGATTGTGAAACCTGTACTTCTGTATTTTTTAAACGTACCTGAACATGATCACGACGCCATTTCAACCTTGGGTCTAAAAGGGTCTTGAAGCTCACCCCCATAGGAACAGAAGAGGGAGTTCCTATTAATCCTGTTTCTGGTGAAACTACTAATTCCTGTCCGGGTTCAACATTTGCAAATGGATCAACTGCTGTGACAAGTGTGTTTTTTTCTGTGATGTCAGCTACAGAAAGCCTGTACCCCGGAATGGATGATGCTGCATCCTTGCATAGATCAAGCAGATTCCCAGAAAGAACAGCTCCTCTTGGAGAAGGGTTGGGGTCAGCTTCAGTAAATTCCTTTGGTTTGCTTTCATGAGGTATTTTATATTGCTGAGTAAGCCTTTCCAGTTGACCGGATGGGGTATTCTCCTGTCTTGTTACATAAGCAACAACAAACGTTTTCTGGTAAATTGCATAAGGAGCAATGGAGTACAAATACAAAATTCTGTCTGCAACATTCTGCCTGTATTCGATAAAGTTGTATATATTTGCATTCCAGATTGTTCCAAAAGGCCCGTTCTGATAACCGGCTTTTATGATCAAACGTGCTCCTTGATCAACAATTGTGTTCACCAACTCTTGACTTGGATTGTATAATGCAACTTCTCCATATAAAGGAACACTGTAAGAAGAATTCACTCGGAACTTGCAGTGCAAAGCTTGTTTTCCAAATGCAGAATCACTCAGAACAATAGCTTCATCGTCCTTGTAGGTTTCTCCATAATCATCCGTTCCTTCAAATTTATCGCGAGGGACAATGATAATTTGCCATGAACGACGATACAAAGTAGGTGCGGAACTGTGTTCCTGCGCTACTTTTTTAGCTTGTGCTTTAAGCTGCTCCACTTCCTTCAGAGTCATGAAAGTGTCTCTACTCAAATAGGAATCAGCTATGAGTTGATCTTCATTCATTGTCATCCCAACACCAAACAAAATCTGAACCTAAATTTGTATCATCCAAAAGATCATCGCTTCCACCGGAAATATTAATCAAAGCACTGACTCCAATTTTCATGTACCCGTACTGCTCAAGCAAGTCCTGTGACGCAAGCAAAGGTAAAGAAGAAATCAGGAGTTCTTTTGTTTTCAAATCAGTTATAGAGCATACCCAATAACTTGCCATTCTGTTGTACTCAAGAAAAGCTTGCAAATTTTTAATCTCACCATTCACTTCAACGGAGAATGTGATTTTCTGATTAAAGGTATTTGTTATTTCAAGTTTCTGTAAAGCCATTATTTAATTACCGTCCCATACCTCATGCCATGTATAACAGAGGCTAGTGGCAAACTATTTTCTTTGCTTGTATTTACACTAGCCTCGGATTCTGGCATTGTTTCTGCGGGATATAAGCTTTTTGATGCTTTTCCTGTTCTGGCAATAAAAACTTCTCTCAAGGAAATGGTACATTTTAACCCATGAACTGTTTTATGATCATCACGGGATGAAATGCTTTCAATAAGCATATTTGAGTATCGTCTCAACCGGGTATTCAATGTGATAAGATAACCTGATTCCTGAAGTGCCACAAAATGCTGATAGGCATTTACTGATTTTCCCTTTCCTGCATTTGAGTAAGCAACAATGGAAGAAACAGCAGAATCAGAAACAGGATTATCCATCACATCACTCATACCTATTTCCAAAGTAACACTGGCTGGCTTCTGAAACGAATGATCGGTGATAGCTGCTCTCCATTGAACTGGGTGTTCTGTTATCTGCCTCTGAGTATTGTGGTCAGTGGATAACACGGCATCAAAAAAATACATTTGTTCCTTTCCATTGTCACTAGTATAAGACATAAAAACCACATTGCTGTTCTCAGAGGACAAATCAGTAGAATTGTAAAGCTGGCCCCACTCAGGAGGGCGATAACCCTTTTTTGTTCCAACCTGTCCGGCAACGGTACTTGTTGCCCAAATCATAGAAGCTGTTTGTGCTGGTGTAGGAACACCGGCTATCTGTTTGATAGAACCATAGGCTCCCAGCAGGTCATTTATTCTTGATTTTGGAAGTTCAGGCATAATTACAACTCTTTATTTAATACTCTGCATGTTTTTATTTTCTCTTGCTTTCTTCTGTAACTCTGTCGGCAAATCTGTGAAATTCCTCACATTGGGTAAAATAATGTCCCCATTAATAGCTATGTCCCAATAAGTGTAAGTAGAATCATACCCAGATGTTTTATCGGTATTAATAGCTTCTGCAAATTTCTTGGATACCCCATATCTTTTTGCATCTTCTGGGGATATGTTTGCTGGAATTTGAGGAGCATTGGAAGGAGTAACTGCCTTTGCCTTTTTTCGTTCAATGTCTTGTTTACCAGCAGAAGACTGTGTTTGATAATTGTCAGCATATTGACCAAACACTGCTTTTTTTCCAGTGTCTAAATAAGTTCTTACATAATCATTCATTGCAAACAAAGTTTGATCTAAAGTTGTTGCTTCTATAGTAGCAATCTCCAGTTTTGATTTTTTCTTTAAAATTTCAATCTCTGCATCATACTGTTCAGGGGTTATCTTTTTTTCTCTTTTTTTACGATCCAATTCCCCAAGTTCCCAAGCATGTTCCATATGAGCTTTGTCTTTTAGTGCTTTTTTAGTAGCAATAAAATCCGCTGCAGTAACTATAGTGGTTATGCCCAGTGCCACTGTACTAATCATTGAAGCCACTGTTCCAAGCACAGCGGCAAATGTTTCCCACAAACCTATTTTTAATAAATCACCGTCAATTCCAGCAAAAGACTTTTTCAATATCTCTAAAGAGCCAGACAATATATCGAAAGTACCTTCCAGACTCTCCCACAATTCACTGAGTCCTGAATAATCCTTGGGGTCAAGACCTAACCTGTGAGCTTCTTTCCATTTGTAAAAATCTTCTATAAGCAGAAAAAAACCTGCTATTGCTACCAAGGTAGGATTTAGCCTTAATCCTAAAGCTATTGCAGCAATGAGAGCAACTATGCCTTTTGCAGCATCAGGGAGAACATTAACAACATTTTTTATCCCCGTGTATATTCCTTTGATAATAAAAATCAGGGATTGTCCTAGATCGAGAACACGTTTAAGCAATACAGCAATCTTCTGACTGATTTCCGGTAGGTTATCAATTATCCACTTTCTCAGATCAGCAAGCCATTTTTTAAGCTCCTTCATGTCTCTGCCAAGCATTTTTGCAAGCCGGTAGACAACATTTTCAACAACCATTTGTGCAGTTACTTTGAGCTTGGTAAATTCAAATCCTACTGAACGGATAAACTGAAATTGCTCCCTTGCATCGGCAGGCGGACCTGCTGCTTGAACAATCTGACGAAGCTCATGATAATGACTTCTCAGTTCAGGATTCCAAACGATTTCTTCAATGGAAGCACCTAAAGCTTCTTGTGCTATAACTAATTGCTTTGCAGCGTCAGTTGTCATGTGCATTCGCAAAGCAATTTTCTGATATTCCAAATCTGTTTCAGCTACTTTGTCCATCAAAGCTGTTGTAGCAGTAACAGCAGCAGCAACAGCACCGACATAACCAAACATTTGTTTGATCAGAATATTTGTTGCTTGATTTTTTGATAGAGCACTGAGAGAATTTTCCATCTCTTTCAAAGCTTGGCGAACACGGGCCTGAGCAGGATTATCAATATCAAACCCCAATCGAACCAGATATTCTTTTATGACGTCAGCAGCAACCATTATTTGTTCTCACTCAATGATCTTTGGTACTCTTGTATACGTCTTTCGTTTTCATTTTTTACTGTCTGCATTTCATGCCAGTCCAGTAAATCATCGTAAGTGTAAGTGCCGTCCCACACTTGATATTGTTGCCAAGCTCCTGCCATCACAGGAGCATAAGCAAACGTGTCAACGTTTACACATTGGATCAGGTCAATGGGGCAAAACCACTCTTGAACATTTCCAACGTGTTTGCGTCGAAAAAACTTTTCACGTTGTACCCCAACACATTCACAGTCAAGAGCAACGCCATAGCAGCATCTTGTTCAATGTCAGGAACCCCCCACCTTCCGTCAGGAAGCATAACAGATACAGGTGCAATTGTGCCACCGGCAGGGACAATCTCTGCACAGCATTTCAGACAGTCTTTCTGAATTTCAATGAATTTTTCTTTTGGCATAATTGAAACAGACTTTCCTTCTGCTGCAGAAGGAAGCCCTTCAATCTGTTCACCAATTCCCATAGGAAGGATTTGGGTGAGAACTGCATAAACAATGTAGGAACCTGTCAATGCATCGAACTTACTCAAACGGAATTTTCGTTTTCCAATCTCAACATCTTTAAATGTTTCTCTCATTTTTCATTCTCCCTTTTTGAAAAATTTTACCAGTTGGTGTTTACAATGTTTGCTGCCCACAGAGTCCAGCTCACTCTGGCCCCCTGAGCTTCATAACTCTTGTCGGGAATTTTACCAAAACTCACCCCCGTACACACATGACTTGATCCGTCACTCACATTACGAAGCACCACTGCCGCAATCGCCCACTCCGCTGCGGAAGCAGTTAACAGGTAATTGTACAAGGCTAAGAGATATTTGTGAACAAGGGACGTCTGCTGACACTCAATAACAATCTGCCCATTGTTGCCTTCAATCTTGGAAACCATAATGCTTCCATCAGCGGCAGCATCATGAGCAGTTTTTTCCGTCAGCATACTAACAGTCACACGCCCACTTCCTTCCCCCGTAAAAATGAATGGGGTTCTCATTGGATGGGAGATTGCACCTGCCAAATCCAAAAAGCTGTATGTTGAATTTCTAGCCATAACTTTTCCTCCTTATCTGTTAACGTAGACCCCAATGGTTATATCATGCACAGCTCCCGCCTCTTTAATGGAAATATAAATTGGCATTGCCTTTCTTGCTTCCCTGTCTGCGGAAGTCTGTTCACTGAAAGATTCAGACTGGCAAACATAACCTTTAGTGAGTACGTCACCATATTTTAAATTTAAAACTGTAACCCCTGTCCAAACCCCCGGAGCAAGAAACCCTCTGTCAACTGCAAGTTCGCAAGCCTGCACACAACCCAAAATAAGCTGTGCCTGTCCTGCGTCAGTCTGAGGAATCTTCGTGGTCTGATAAAGCAAATCCATCATATTCAACTGAATGTCATTTCTCAACATATCAAGATTGATTCTTTCATCAAAGAAGCTACCGTCAGACATTTTTCCCTTCTGGAAAATGTTGTAGTAGTTTCCATAATTCAAATAGACATTCAGGTTCTTGCCATTCAGATAACCCACCTGAGTAGTCGTCAGGTCTTCCACATTGATTCCAACTTCTGCTTTAAACATTAAAGTGTAAGCAGAATTTGCAAGACCATTGTTTGCACCCATTGCATAACCCATGATTGCCACAATAGCCAGATTGTTATCAGTAGAGTACTGACCGACAGTGTTTTTGTAACTCAAAGCTTTCAACAACGATCCAATGTCGGTTGTTGCACTTGTGATACAGTCTGCATCGGAAGTTGTATAAGCATACACCGTTGATGGAACTGCTGCTTCTGCCCATGCAGCCAAAAGCAAATGATCAGCTTTCTCAGCATCGGGACAAACAGCAACATACCATTCTGAATTTGCCTGTCTGCAAGCTTCAACTGCTTCCACAAGAGTTTCAGCAGGGGAAGTGCTTTGACAACCAACCCACAAGGTTTTTGGGGCAGGATTCTGACTGAAATAAAGTAGGGCTGCCATGTATTCAGTATCAGTTGTAGAAAACCCATCCGTCAGCATGTCAGAAGCTGTGTTGTATTCCCGAACCCTTTCCGTCGTATCAATCACTCCCGCCGTTCCTACAACAAGTAACTGATTAAACGTTGCCCTTGGAGCAGACAAAGGGGAAACATACTCAGAAATAGCAACAATGTTGTTTAGATTCTGTGTAGTCATTTTATTATACCTCTCTTATTGGTTTATCGTAAATTCAATATTGACACCGTTTTCTCTATCAATTTCAATGTCAACACTTTCAACCGCATTTTGTTCCCTTGTGTCAGTAAGCAGTTCGTTGAACTGTAACTGCATATCCCCTCTTTCCCACCACTGACCCTGACCCGGTTCAGGAGCGCGTCGGGGTTCAATGGTGTCCGGTATATAAAAAATCTGTTCAGCGGATAATGTATGCCGAACGGATTCATAAAACATTGCTGTTTTTATTTTTTTCAAATTATAAAGAGCGTCTGCACCATAAGCAATAACGTTCAACCCCATCACCCTTGTCATTCCTCTGGTTTCCAAAAGATCAGGGGAACCTTCATCATAGCTTACGTCCTGCTGTCTATTGATTTGGTGATCAATAGGAACAGCCATAATAAAAATTACATCATCCGTTATCTTGAATGCCGGTGGCCCCTCTGTTTCCCATCCTATCCGAACATCATTAGGTTTTGAAACAGACCAATCCAAAATATCAACAATGATAGGTTGGAGAATGTCTTCAAATTCTGCAATGGTTCGCATAGCCATTCTTAATCACCAGCCATCCTTTGAGCAATACCTTTGTAAAAACCAAAATCCGAATAATTGTTAACACTAATCAGTTTCCATAAATCACCTTTCCATAAAATTTTATCCGACGTTCCTTGTCGATCATTGCTTGTTATGTACAAAGGTGTTTTGGTATAAATTGAAATAGTGCCCACAACCCTATCTGCTTCTGGGAGCATGTTCAACTCTTTTGCACTTGCAGGAATAATCACACCTACCATTGAAACTTCAGTATGCGTTTCAACCCATCGACCATTTACAAATTCGCCTGAACTGCGATACACAGTAAACTTCTGTGAAAAATCCGGATCAGTAATTAGCTCTCTTACATTAATCATGCATCCCTCAACACGTACGTAATCGCTTTTCTCATTTCTCCGGTGTCCACAAGAGGAATAATACTTGAAGTGTCAATCTTCTTTTTCCCCTTACCATATTTCCTAATCTTTGCATTTTTAGTTGATTCTGCAAGTGGGTCCCAACCGTTCTTCGGGTTCTTAAACCACTCCCTGCAAACATTTTGCGCTTGTAAACCGGCAGCATTTAATCCGGCAACAAATCCAGCTTGATCGCCATTTAATCCCTTATTTACTGCGGCAATTAATTGCCTGGAAATCTTTGCTTTATTGGTTTCATCTTCAATTGCAGGTTCAATGACCGGTCTTGCAGGGAGATGACGAAGAGGACTGCCCTTTGAATGTATCATCAATAAAGAAGCATTTGTCATTTCTCCATCATCCCTCTTGCTGTTCTCTTTCGGAATGCCGACATAAACAGCCTTCTTCTTTAATTGAGCCAAGACCTT
>Ga0172381_10008208_pt1 | contig 10244 bp, 11 predicted proteins | sample Leawel6488metaG_FD_119754 | JGI IMG/M metagenome (GOLD analysis project Ga0172381, IMG submission 119754) | Leachate microbial communities from a municipal landfill in Southern Ontario, Canada - Leachate well 64-88 metaG | ecosystem: Engineered > Solid waste > Landfill > Unclassified | place... | reverse complement strand
ATATCCATAATTCCCGCCTGTTGGTTATAACTACAGGATAATCCGCTGCCTTTCAAGCCGTAAAGAGAGATATTAGTACTTGCGATCTGAGCCTGTATTGAAGAACCCTTGATATCGTTTATCTCCCCCGAAAAAGCAAACTTAATCTGCATATAGCCGGCCGGTGAGATTCTTTCAATTTCTTTAAACTTTGCTAACGGCTTCTTCAGGTCTTCGAGTTTCATATTTAAAATCCCCGTAAAACAGGCATTGGAGTTAGAAACGTCGAAGTTACCGCTAAGGTTAAAATCCGAGTTAAGATAGCTGCCGGAAAGGCTGCTTATATCAATCTTGTTATTATCAACTTTAAAATTTGACTGAAGCTTAAGGTCTGTTGAGCTGATATCGAGGGCGACAGATGGAGAATTGAAATCATCGACTATCATAGATAATTTATAAGGAAGGCCTTGATATTTAAGGCTCATCCCCTGAGTTTGCACCTGGTTAGAAGTAAAATCCAAGCGGCCCCTGACCTCCTGAAGCGGATCATTAATCTTATCCAGTTTCACAAGAGCATTAGTAACATCTAAGTAGCCGCTTAAGTCAAAAATACCTTTATTTAATTTATTTGTAGCGATATGCAACAAAAGAAAAGCGCTTCCGTTTAACTCCGCGGGTAATATAAAATTGAATTTACTCTTTAATATATCCTGGGCCTTGGCCAAATCAAGGAGAGAAAATATATCGACATTTAATGCCGGATTATCGAAATTATTTAGTTTTACCTTGCCATATGCGGGCAAATTCCAGATATTAGCCCGGATATTGCTTGAAGAGAATCCATTGTTGTCAAAATTTAACGTGGCATTTAACCCGCTGATTGAATCGATAAAATCCAGCCCGGATATAGATGAATCCGTAAAGATGGCCTTACCGGAATAATTTAGGCTACCTCCTTTAAAGACATATTTTATATTAGCGCTGATCTGCGAATTAAGATTAAAGATAGCCTTATCTTTTTTCAAGCTAAGCCCGGATGATTTAAATTGGCAATCAAGGCTTAAAGCATCATTTTTAAAAACCAGGTAAATCATCGCGTCGATCAAACCGCTCCCGATCCCTATGCCCGAAGACTGATAGTAAGGAGCAAATTTATCCACCGGAAGGCTATTTATAGCTATATTAGCCGTTAGCTCTTCCTGCGGTATCTTGAATTCTCCTCTCAGTAAAATATTGGATTTAAACTTACCGGGGATCTGCGCCGAAGCCTTAAACTTCAATGCCGCAGGCAAGGATAAATGAATATTGATATCTACATCGTTTAGGTTTTGGTTAAAAGGCGTGCTGATACTGTTATCTTTAAAGTTGATGCTGGAATTAACTATACTAATCCTGTAAATCTCGATATTGAAACCGGATAATGGCTTAGGCTTTCCGGGTAGTTCCTGGTCTCTAATAAGCGCGGGTTTATCCTGGCCAGATTTTTGTCTGGTGGAGAAGAAGTCTGCCAAATTAAACGTGCCGTCTTTACGTTTCTCTAGGAATATATAAGCCGAATCCAGATTGATATTGGAGATAATAATTTTCTTTTGCGTAAGCCCCCAGATCCAAAATACACAGGAAGCTTCTTTAACTCTTACAATCTCTGCTTCATTGTCATAAATATTTAAATCTCTTACCACTAAACCTCTGAATATATTAACGCTTAAAGAGCCAAGAGTAACTTTCTTCTGAGTTTGGTTCTCAATCGCTTTAATAATTAAACCTTTAACTTTTTGAGGGAGTATAACTTTATTAAGATAGGTCAAACCGGCGGCAGATAAAACAATAATCGTAATTAAAACAATAACTACTGTTTTTTTCATTTTACAATTTTGGCTGCGGCACTTAACGCTTCCTTTTTGTTCTTAACTTTACCGATCGCCTGCAATTCTTCGATCTCAGAGAGAACCTTACCAATTAAAGGCGAGGGTTTTAATTTAAACTCTTTCATCAGGTCATCGCCGTTCAGCAGGCGTTTTTGCACCTTCTCTTTATCTTTTTTTAGATATTCTTTTATTAACTTAGCCACCACATTCTCATGCAGCTGGCGCACCTTAAATGTAAAAAGCGGGCCCTGGGTCGAACGCTGGTCAGCTAAAGATAATAAAAGTATACTTAAAGCCTCTAATCCTGCATCACGGAAATAGCGGAATTTCGCCCTGGGAGTAGGATTAGCCGTATCAGCGAGGTACCCCGGACGGAGATGCCAAAGCACCATCTTATGTAAAGAATATATTTCATCGTTAGAAAGTTTCAGCCTTTTAGCGATATCTTCGGCGATCCTCAGGCCTATTCTTTCGTGCCCGTGAAAAGTAGTCCGTCCTTTCTCGCGTTTTAAAGTCTTAGGCTTACCAAAATCATGCAAAAAAGCGCCAAATTTTAGAAGCGCCTTGCGCCTTCTCTGTGAAGAGATATCCGTATTAAGATAACTCAGAATCTCCTTGTTCCTGGCCCCTTTAAAAATCAACTCCAGCTGTTTTATCGTCTCTAAGGTATGCTGCCAGACATCTAAATGATGATAAGGCCCCTGCCCTATCCTGCGCATCTTTTTGATCTCGGGAAAGATAATATCTAAAATCTTTAATTTATCTAAGGCCAGCAGATAATCGTAGGACTTATCAGTAGCTAAAACCTTAAATAGCTCATCCCTTATCCTCTCCCCGGAAACAGAAGTTAATTTATTCTTGTTCAGTTTTGCTAATTTTAGAGTAGTCTTATCAATATTAAAATTCAATATGGCCGAGAAACTAAAAGCGCGCAATATTCTTAAAGGGTCTTCAGCAAAGGCTGAATTATTCACAACCCTTATTATTTCTTGTTTAATATCAGCTCGGCCGCCATAGGGATCCATTAATAACCGGCTAAAATCATTACTCTTTAACGCTGTTTCTAATTCTAACGCAATCGCATTAATAGTAAAATCGCGGTGTTTAAGGTCCTCCTCAAGGTTCTTTCCGCGGAAATCCGTAAAATCAAAAGTTAAATATTGATCGCCGTATTTTTTTACGAGGCGGCAAGAACCATGTTCTTTATCTAAGACCACAAACCCGCATCGTAAATCCCCGGCTAATTTTCTGCCAAAATTTATTGCTCCGCTTTTAACAGCAAAATCAAAATCCGGGTTATCTTTCTCTCTCTTTAAGATCAAGTCGCGTAAAATACCGCCTACCAGATAAAGTTTGATCTTTCTTTTTTTGGCAAAAGCATAAACCGGGCTAAGTATGCCGCGTTCTTTTATCCCAAATCTCATCCCATTCGAGACGCTTTCGGTAAATCTATATACCGCAATAAGTTACAAAACAATTACTCATCTTGACCGAGAAATAATTGTTTTATAAACTTGTACTCATCAACGAGTTAGCGAAAGCGTCTGCTCCTCTACTTATTTTTATTAAATACTTCTGACTGTTTTATAATTTCATCTTCTACAAAGATGGGGGCGTGGGCCCTAACCGCAAGGGCGATACTATCCGATGGCCTGGCATCAATGACTTTTTCATTACCGGATGAAGACTTTAAGACTATTTTCGCATGAAAAGTGCTCTCTTCTAATTTATCAATTATGATCTTTTCAATATTAGCCTCTAAATATTTTATGGTTGTAAACAAAAGGTCATGGGTCAACGGACGAGCCGGCTCAAACCCGCTTATCTTAAGTTTAATCGCGGAAGCCTCGGCTAACCCGATAACAATAGGCAAGAGGCGCTCACCGTTTTTTTCTTTTAAGACAATGAGCTGTTCATGCCTTTTTTCGTCTATAACAATTTTATTCAACTCCATCTCAAGCATAATTACCCCTTATACTATAGATAATTTAGCGGGTGACGAGGATTGTCTCCGAGCGAGCGTAATGCGAGCGAGGAGCAATCCTCGGCAGGACCCGCTAAATTATTATTTTCTCTTCTTTTCTTTGCGAAAAACTCTTTTATCTTTCTCCAGTATATCCTTTAACTCCACCATAAACTGGCCTACATCTTTAAACTGCCGGTAGACCGAAGCAAAACGCACATAAGCTACATCATCTAAATTCTTTAATCTCTCCATAACCAATTCACCAACCCGGCTAGCCATAACTTCCCGGTCGGATTTTTTCTGGATAGAACGCTCGACCTGAGTAACTATCTCTTCCATCTTCTCTACGCTGATCGGACGCTTTTCGCACGCCCTAATAATTCCGGCTAAAACTTTTTTACGGTCAAACGGCTCGCGCCTACCGTCTTTTTTAATGACCATCAGCGAGATCTCTTCGATATATTCATAAGTAGTAAAACGCTTCCCGCACTTTAAACATTCGCGCCTGCGCCTGACCGCAGATTTCTCCGCGGTACCCCTGGAATCGACAACCTTGTCTTCTTTATATCCGCAGAAAGGACATCTCATATCTTACGTATCTTTATTTTTGCCTGCTTAAGAAAATCAGCGGCCATTTTATCCGGATAGCCATCAGCAATAACAACCTCTTTTATTCCCGCATTAATTAACATTTTAGCGCAAATTACGCAGGGCTGATTGGTAGCATAAAGAGTGCTGCCCGCTAAACTTATCCCGTATAATGAAGCCTGAATCAACGCGTTCTGTTCCGCATGTAAAGCGCGGCAGAGCTCATGCCTCTCTCCGGAAGGGATCTTCAATTTTTGACGGATACATCCTATATCTATACAATGCTTAAGCCCCCGAGGTGCTCCATTATAACCGGTTGCCAATATCCTTTTATCCTTTACCAAAACAGCGCCTACACTGCGGCGCAGGCAAGTCGACCTCTTAGCTACAAGCTTAGACATCTCTAAAAAGTATTCATCCCAGCTTGGCCTCTGATGCAAGTTATTTTTCTTTTTCATTTTATTTAATTAACTCCGGATATACAGGAAACTTTTTAGTTAATGCTATTACTTCTTTTTTAATAACTTCGAGTTTGCTCGGATTATCTTTTGCCTCTAAACAATCATTAATAAATTTCGCGACTTCCCGTATCTGAGGCTCTTTTAAACCCCGGGTTGTTATCGCCGGAGTCCCTACCCTTATCCCGCTGGTGACATCCGGGCCTTTTTGATCAAAAGGAATAAGATTCTTATTTACCGTAATATTAACCTCGCCTAAAGCGCTGGATGCTTCTTTACCGGTCACGCCTTTCCCGCTTAAATCTACCAGCATCAAATGGTTATCCGTCCCTCCAGATACAATGCGGAAATTATTTAGGGTCAAAGCGCCGGCTAATTCTTTGGCGTTCTGGACAATCTGGCTCTGGTAAGTTTTAAACTCCGGGCTCATCGCTTCCTTAAATGCCACAGCCTTTCCGGCGATAACATGCATTAAAGGGCCTCCCTGTATCCCGGGAAAAATCCTGGAATTAATTTTTTTCGCAAACTCTTCCCTGCATAATATAAAACCGCCGCGCGGGCCGCGTAAAGTCTTATGCGTAGTGGAAGTGACAAATTCCGCAAAAGGCACCGGTGATTCATGTAAACCCGCGGCAACTAATCCGGCGATATGCGCCATATCCACAAATAAATAGGCGCCGACTTTATCGCATATGTTTCTAAAAGCCTTGAAATCTATCTTTCTGGGATAAGCCGAAGCACCGGCAAGAATCATTTTTGGTTTATGCTCCTTAGCTAAATCCATGATTAAATCGTAATCTAACATTTCGGTCTTCCGGTCGACTCCATAACCTACCATCTTGTAAAACATACCGGAGAAATTATTCGGATGGCCGTGAGTCAAATGCCCGCCGGCAGCTAAATCCATGGCTAATACCGTATCCCCGGGCTTAATCGCGGCAAAATAAACCGCCATGTTTGCCTGAGAACCTGAATGCGGCTGGACATTAGCATGTTCGGCACCAAATAATTTTTTAACCCGGTCTATGGCCAGGCTTTCGACCTCATCTACATGTTGACACCCGCCATACCAGCGTTTCCCGGGATAACCTTCCGCATATTTATTAGTTAGAACCGAACCCTGGGCCTGAAGCACGGCTAAAGAAGTAAAATTTTCGGAAGCAATTAATTCCAAATTCTCTTCTTCTCTTTTAAGCTCACCTTTAATCGCGTTATAAATTTCCGGGTCAACTTTATGCAAAAAATCCATTATCTTCTACTCCTTATCTTTTTTTCAATCTCTCTGATTTGCATTAATCTCCTCTTATGCCTTCCGCCTTCAAATTCCGTATTCAACCAGGCCATAGCGATCTTTTTAGCCAGATCCGGGCTGACAAATAAAGAACCTAATACCAAAACATTGCTATCATTATGCATCCGGGATAGCTTAGCAATTTTCACATTAGAAGATAAAGCCGCGCGAACACCGGGTAATCTGTTAGCAACGATAGAATTCCCTATCCCGCTTTTACAAATAAGAATCCCTCTTTTAAATTTACCCTTAGAGATTTTCTCCGCCAAATCATAGGCAAACTCAGGATAATCGCAGCGCTCTTCATCAAAAGGGCCTAAATCCTTTACCTTGATCCCCTTTTTATTAAAAAATAATATTAGCTTCTCTTTTAAAGAAAAGCCTCCGTGGTCCGAAGCAATAAGTACTGGCATCATATCAGTTTACTTACCCTTTCTACGGCTTCCTTGATGGAAGCAAGTGTTTTCTCATAAAAATCTAAAGACCTGCCGATAGGATCAGGGACATCCAGATGGCTATCATTTATTTTAGCAAATTCCTTTAATAAAAACACCCTATTTTTGACCTCGGGAGCAAGATGTAAAATCGCTTCTTCATGCATCTTTTCCATAACTAAAATAAGGTCGGATCTCCTGACCAGTTCCCTGGTAACTCTCTGCGATAAATGCGAAGAGACATCTATCTCTTCTTTGGCCAACACATCCTTCGTCCCCTGCGAAGCCCCAAACCCCGCAAGCATCATTATCCCGGCGGATGAAACTTCTACATCGTCTCTTTTTTTATCCTGCATCATCTTTTTTAATAAAGCCTCCGCCATAACCGAACGGCAAGAATTACCGGTACATACAAAAAGCACGCTCTTCTTCAAAAGAACGGTTTCGATCTCTTCTTTTTTTATCGCGCCTATCCTCACAATCAAGGGCTTATCAGTTGTTAAATCAACAATTGAAGACTCCAACCCCAGTTTTGTCTGGCCTGCGTCAATAGCAAAATCTACCAAACCGTCTAAATCTTTAATCGCCTCTTCAAAATCTACCGGAGCGGGATTGTCGGAAAGGTTGGCTGAAGGGCATACTACCGGATCATGGGCTTCGCCAATAACCCTTAAAGCGATCTCGTTATCAGGCATACGCAAACCCACGGTCCCGCCTTTAATGGCTTTAAGTATCAGGGTCAACGGCCCGGGCCAAAACTTATCTATAAGCTTATACGCGCCGATAGGGATCATCTTGGCAAAATCTTCAACCTTGTCTTTTCTCGAGAGATGCACGGAAAAAAGCTTATCCTTAGGCCTTTTCTTAATCTCGTAGAGCCTCTCTACGGCTTTCTGATTAAGCATGCTCGCCGCTATACCATAAACTGTTTCCGTAGGAATAATTACCAGTCCGCCTGACTTTATTACATGCGCAGCTTCGCGGATATAATCATCTTTAATCTGTTTGGGATCAATCCTGACTATTTTGGTCTGGTTCATAATTTAATTTTAGTATTCTTGACTTTAATACGCATTGATTTTTTGTAAGCCAATAGCTTTAAAGCGATCTTTTTATCGGCTATGCCTAATATCTCCGCAGCAAAGAGCCCCGCGTTTTTTGCCCCTGCTTTGCCTATAGCCATAGAAGCCACCGGTATTCCCGCGGGCATCTGTACGGTAGATAAAAGCGAATCTAAACCTTTTAAACTCTTAGTCTCCATCGGGATTCCGATAACCGGCAATACTGTATGCGCCGCGATAACTCCGGCCAGAGCGGCAGACATCCCTGCCGCGGCAATAAAAACCTTTACGCCTTTATGAGAGACTGATTCTACATACGCGGCTAATTCTTTAGGTGTTCTGTGCGCGGAGAGAACTTTAACCTCGAAAGGAATCTGAAAATCTTTTAACACGTGAATTACTTCATTGACCGTCCCTAAATCCGATGCACTCCCCATAATTATACTCACCTTACTCATAACCGCCTCCTTAGGCACCTAACGCCTTACTTCCGATATCCCGCCGATAATGCATCCCTTCAAAACCTATCTTCCCTACCCCCTGATAGGTATTAACAATCGCGTCTCTTACCGTATCCCCCAGGCCGGTCACCACTAAAACCCTGCCGCCATTAGTTAAATACTCTACTTCCCGTTTCTGCCCGGGATCGTTAATTATTCGGGCTTTTGTCCCGGCGTGAAAAATATTTACAGTTTTTAACTTTTCTGCTTCTTCTAACCCGGAGATCAGCTTATCTTTCTTGTAATCTCCCGGATAGCCGCCAGACGCGCAAACCACCCCAACGCAGGCGCGAGAATCCCAATCTAAATCTCCGGCGCGAGAAAGCTTGCCCTCTGCGACACTCAGCATAACTTCAACTAAATCTGATCTTAACCGCGGCAGAATAACTTCTGTTTCAGGATCGCCAAAACGTACATTAAACTCCAATGTTTTCGGCCCGTCTTTTGTAATCATGATCCCTGCGTATAAAACTCCCTTATATTCTATCCCCTCTTTGGCTAAACCATCTATAGTCCGGTAGATTATTTTTTCTAAGATCTCTTTGAATAACTCTTTAGTAATTATAAGCGCCGGGGAATACGCTCCCATCCCTCCGGTGTTAGGGCCCTGATCATTATCAAAGACGCGCTTGTGATCTTGAGCCGAAGCAAGCGGCACAACACTTTTAGAATCAGTAAAAACTAAAATTGATGCTTCTTCACCTTGGAGGCATTCTTCCACGATAATTCTTTTTCCCGCCTCACCAAAAATCTTGCTTACTAAGATTCTCTCTGCCGCAGCTATTGCTTCTTCAACAGTTTTTGCAACGACTACGCCTTTACCTGCAGCGAGCCCGTCAGCCTTTATTACACATGGAGCGCCGATTTTATTAATATAACTCTTTGCCGCATCAAAATCATCGAAAACCCTAAAATCAGCCGTCGGTACATTGTATTTCGCCATTAACTCCTTAGAGAATATTTTGCTGCCTTCCATGCGGGAAGCGGATTTATTAGGGCCGAATATTTTTAGATTATACTTCAAAAATTCATCTACAATACCTAAGGATAACGGAACTTCCGGGCCAACAACAGTAAAATCAATTTTCTCTTTTCTGGCGAAATCTAATAGGCGTGAAATATCTTCTGCTTTAATATCGATGCACTCGGCTATTTTAGAGATCCCAGCATTACCCGGTGCGCAAAAAATCTTATCCACCAGTTTTGACTGAGCGATCTTCCAAACTAACGCGTGTTCTCTCCCGCCGCTTCCGATAACTAAAATTCTCATAATATTCTTAATTTATGATCAGGCCTTGATCATTACCAAAAGCATCTTAAACCGCTCTAAAGCTTTCAAAGAATGCGGCTTATTCGCAGGCATAATAATAGTTTCTCCTGCTTTTAAGTTATGCTGTTTACCGGCGATATTAATCTCTGCCTTGCCATCGAAAACATAAACTAACGCATCAAATGGCGCAGTATGTTCGCTTAACCCCTGGCCTTTATCAAAAGCAAAGAGCGTAACCGTCCCTTTTTCCTTTTTAATAACTTCTTTACTGACAACAGAATCGCTTTGATAGTCTACTAAACTAACCAGACTCCTTGCTTCCTCATTAATATTAGCCATGTCACTCCAATACCAGCATGTTTACGTTAATCCCGGCAAGTTAAGCCCGGTAACATTCTGCATCTTCTGCGCCGCGATCTCCTGCGATCTCTTAATCCCGCGGTTAAAAGTATCTTTTAACGAATTGCTAAGGTGTGCCTTTTCTGTCTCATTAAGGTTATCTTTAATCATAACCTCTTTTACTTCCTGCGCGCCATTCATGGTAATCTTAACCGAACCGTCAGAACTTTGGATATCAAAATTCGTATTCTCTAATTCACGCTTAACTTCCTGCATCTTCTTCTGCATCTCAAACAACGACTTCATCTTATCAAACATATCTATCTCCTCAACTCCCGAGACGCTTTCCCTAACATTTTGTACAGCAACGAGTTACAAAGTCTTTACCCCAAGAAACAATTATACCCCTAATTCATAACTCTATGCTGCACAAAGATTTATCGAAAACGTCTCGATTTTTTATTACTTAGATGGTTTCTCTTCTTTGTTT
>Ga0172381_10008206_pt1 | contig 10246 bp, 8 predicted proteins | sample Leawel6488metaG_FD_119754 | JGI IMG/M metagenome (GOLD analysis project Ga0172381, IMG submission 119754) | Leachate microbial communities from a municipal landfill in Southern Ontario, Canada - Leachate well 64-88 metaG | ecosystem: Engineered > Solid waste > Landfill > Unclassified | place... | reverse complement strand
TGCATACGTGTTACGCACCCGTGCGCCACTCGCCGGCATCCATTGCTGGACCCGCTGCCGTTCGACTTGCATGTATTAGGCCTGCCGCTAGCGTTAATCCTGAGCCAGGATCAAACTCTCCATTGTAAAAGGAAAATTTAATACTGTATTAGGCTTAACTATTACCAAAAAAAAGAAATTAACTAGGTTAATTATTATCTGGGATATTTGCTACTACATTTACTTCAGTCTTTCAAAGAACTTTTTCTTTTTCCCCTTTCGGGTACTTCGTTCAAAATTGGATTGCAAAAGTACACCTTTTTTTCTTTCCACCAAACTTTTTTTTAAAAAATTATAAAAAAGTTTTTCCCAACCACGAATTCATCCTATACCCTACTCTGCTATTGGTTTTTCTTGCAATCAGAAACAAAGAACATCGAAACGGGAGTGCAAAAGTACACATTTAAATCTTACCACCAAGTTTTTTTGCCTTTTTTTTCATTTATTTTTCGGAATTATTTCAATTATACTGATACTAAAGTGTTTACTGTCCGATATTATGTTACTTTTTATCATTATATTTGCAATCAAGTAACCACTTTTACTAAACTATTTATATATCTATGTTCTCTTTAGGCAAAAAAATTGTAGTCTCCTTCTTCATTTCTTTTTTGTTCCTGTCGCCAGGTATTGCCCAGGATACCATTCCTTCTTTGTATTCAAAACCTTCCCACCCGGATAACTTTTGGCGAAGAATCCGGGTAGGGGGAAACCTTGGCTTCCAGTTTGGTAGTGTGACTGGTATTACTGTCTCCCCGGAAGTTACCATTCGTACTGTCGATCAACTCTATGTCGGCCTCCGTTTTATTTACCAATACTATAATTATAAAAATTATTTCTGGGATAATGACTCAAAAGAATACCTTAGCTATGAATCCAATGTTTATGGTGGCGGCATTTATTTGCGCTATTACCTGGCCAGCTTGTTTAATAATATCATTGTTGGCAACCTTTTTGCCCATGTAGAATATGAATACCAAACCTACACTCGCCCTTATACCAATTCCATTGGAGGCCATATTTACGACCCTTATGGCAATACTTTTTCCCCGGGAAATAGCCTGGTTGAGGTGAACAGTTTCTTTGTGGGGGGCGGCTACCGCCAGCCAGTTGGAAACCGCGTAGCCATGGAATTTCTGTTGCTGTTTAACCTGAACGATACGTATAACTCACCTTATTCAAATCCCATCTTCCGATTGGGTGTCGGCGTTGGTCTCTAATTTATTGTGAGAATCCACCCTAAAGCCTGAATCAAAAATCCTATCCATGCAGAAGTCTGGGATAGAGCGGATACTTTATGGTAGGAAATTTTTGATGCCTTGTCACTACTTGCCACAAGGTCTTCTGCAAACCGGATGACCTCTGCCATCCCATCATAATTTAACGTGTTCAACTTGTCTGTTATCGTATGATAGTCCTCATGCAACCCGGTGTTGAAGAAAAGGACAGGAATCCCTGCCTTATAAAAAGGACTATGATCGGAATATGGCAACGCAGCACTAACCCGCTTTATGCTGAAGGAATGATGCTGAGTATCCCGGATAATTCGCCGCCATTCTGATGACGAACCTACAGCTTCAATTTTAACAATATTTCCTGCACAACCCAAACGACCAATCATATCTAAGTTCAGCATAAACCGGATTTCTGACAATGAAATCGTTGGGTGCGCAATAAAATAATTTGACCCCACAAGACCTTTCTCTTCTGCGGAAAAAGCAATAAAGAGATAGTTGTTCAGCGTGTCACGGTGCGTTGAAAAATATCTGGCCATTTCGAGCATTCCGGCAGTACCGCTGGCATTGTCATCGGCTCCGTAGCAAATCCGGCCATCGTTCTTTAACCCCAAATGATCAAAATGGGCTCCTACTACAATGGTACGGATCGCCCCATTATCAATATACCCTATTACATTTGTATAGATGCTTGTTTTCCGGTCTATCCGGACGTTTATATCGGCCAACGCTCCCAGGTTTTGCTTCAGTCGTTCTGCAATACTGCTGTTTACGTACACTGCAATACCCGGCATGGTGTCGGTAGACTGGAAGTCAAACAACTTTTTATTCCAGGGAGAATCCGGATTCCAGAAAATAACCCCACTTGCTCCTCTTTCCAACGCCATCTTCATCCGGTAACGGGGTGTCAGTTTCGTGGCTATCGAAGTGTCGCGGATAAGGGTCCGGTCAACATGCAGATCAATCAAAACAAATGTTCCTTTTAAATTTCCAGAACTGTCTAACTGATCAATCCCCTTTTCCGGAATGACAAGCCCCTGTGAACCGTCTACCAGTAATCCGATAGCATGTCCATTCTTAGATAAGGCTGTTACTCCGAAATCTTCCCGGTAAATCAGGGCGTTTCCATCGACAAGAAAGTGGGTAGATCCATGAAAACCGACTTGAAAGTTTTGAAATCGCTGATAAAAACTACCTGCTTCATTCCCTTTTGGGAGCAAACCAATTGCCCTGAATTGGGAACCAAGATATGTGGCTGCCTTCCATTCACCCACGGTGCCTGCCTCACGACCCTGAAGGGAATCGGAAGCGAGAACTGCAACATCTCGAACCAAACGGGTTCTGATGGTATCCTTATCTGAAGAAAAAGAAACTCCCTGCGCCAGAAGTGAAAAAGGAATCCAAAGTGCAGGGAGTAAAAGTAGAATACGGTTCATAGTCGCTGTTTATCTGACTGGAATGTTTTTCAAAACTGCGAGCGTTAATTCCCAGAATTTAACCGTTGAAGGAATATCCAATCTTTCGGCGGGGGAATGAGCTCCTTTGATGGTCGGTCCGAAAGAAACCATATCCATACCCGGATATATTGCTCCAACCAATCCACATTCCAGTCCGGCATGGATAGCCAGAATCTGTGGCTCCTCGTTAAAGAGCTTCCGGTAAGCATCGGCGGTGAGGCGAAGAATCTGTGAATCGGGATTTGGCTTCCATCCTGGATAGCCTGATGAATGTTCCACTTCCGCATCAATCAGATAGAAAACACTGGCCACCATATCGGCAACATCTTTTTTTGATGATTCCACCGAACTACGCTGACTGGTTGTGATGATGATCTTTCCATCATTCATCTTTACCGAAGCAAGATTTGTAGAGGTTTCCACAAAATTCGGAATTTCGCGGCTCATTGCGATAACACCGTGCGGACAGGCGTACAAGGCATCCAGTAAGTTGGTCTGCAGAACATGATCTAAAACCAGTTCCGGCATGGGTGCCGGCTCAATCGTAAAGGCAATCCCGGGTTCCGTGATTTGTAACTCATTGCGGATTTCTTCAGCGAACTGAGTTGCATATTTCTTTAAATTTTCAAGATTTTCTTCGGGAATGGTAAATACAGCAAAGGCTTCCCGTGCAATGGCATTCCGGAGATTTCCGGCATTGAAATCTGCCAATGCGATCTCTAATGTTTCATGGGCATTCCACAAAAAACGGTTCATTAGTTTAACGGCATTTCCCAACCCTTTGTTGATATCATCTCCCGAATGTCCCCCTTTTAAACCAGTCAAATTGGCCTTAAAAGCAAGGTGGTTGTCAGGAGTGGGTTCGGTTTCCATAATCAAGGTAGCTACCGTATCTTTTCCTCCGGCACAACCAATAAAGAGCTGCCCTTCATCTTCAGAGTCGAGATTGATCAAAATTTTACTTTTCAATTGTCCTGGAACAAGTGCAAAAGCTCCTGTGAGACCTGTCTCCTCATCCATAGTGAACAGCGCTTCCAGGGGGCCATGGGGAATGTCTTTAGATTCAAGGATGGCCAATGTGGCTGCAATACCGATCCCATCGTCAGCTCCCAGGGTAGTTCCCTGTGCTTTCACCCAGGTTTCATCGATCCAGGGTACAATGGGATCTTTATCAAAATCATGTGCGGTATCCGAATTTTTCTCACATACCATGTCAAGATGGGATTGCAAGATCACCCCTTGTAACTTTTCGTAACCTGCCATAGCCGGCTTGTTGATGATCACGTTACCAGTTTTGTCTACCCGATAATCAAGGTGATGCGTTTTTGCAAAATCGACGAGGTATGCAGCAATTTTTTCTTCCTTTTTAGAAGGACGTGGAATTTTGCAAATTTCCAGAAAGTAATGCCATAGTCGTGATGGCTGTAGCTCTTGAAGTTCTTTGGTCATGGTTTTCGTTTTATTTGTAAGTTAAGTCATTCAATGCAAAAATATCTAAATTAGAATTATCCGGGAATATTATTTTTCTATCTTTACCCAGAAATTTTTTTTCCTTGAGATTCAAACTAAAATTTCCAAAGTTTCTTCGTTTTGGCGGATTGGCATTCCGCTATAGCCTCTTCTTTTTATCTTCCATTTTGTTGATATTTTTTGTCGCTTTTATATATAGCTACGGCTATTCCATTAAACTGCTTGTGGAAGGCGCTAAAAAGGATGCCGATATACTGACTCAACAAACCATAACCCGGTTCGAAAATACGTTACAACCGGTTGAACTTGTTCCTCGGGTATTGGTACAATCCATGGAAAATTCCAATATCAATACGAGTGACATCATCAGGTTGGCCAATGATTTCGTCAAACAAAATCTGGATGTGTTCGGCAGTTGTCTTGCTTTTGAACCCTATGCTTATGATAAGGATCTTCGCTGGTATGCTCCCTATTCCTTTGAACGCACCCAGGGAAAAACAATTACTAAGTTGTTGGGAGGGCCTTCCTATGATTATTTTAAAAAGGACTGGTACCGGCTACCGAAACTGCTTGGAAAAAGTGTCTGGACTGAACCTTATTTTGATAAAGGTGGCGGCGATAGGCTGATGTGTACCTATTCAGTTCCGATTTACAAAAAGGAAAATGGAACCCGAAAATTTATCGGCGTTCTTACCATGGACATCTCCCTGGCTAACTTCGAACGGATGGTCAAGGGGATAAAAGTTTATAAATCAGGGTATGGTTTTTTGATTTCACACAAAGGTATGATTCTTGCTTCTCCAAAAACAATTCTGGCGAACCGGAATATTCTGGATATTGCGAAAAAAGGAAAAGGAACCGAAACCCTTCATGCTTTGGAAGATATGATTGCCGGCCACACTGGTTTCGCAGGAATGGATGGTTTGGGATCACAGAAGTTCCCCAGTTTTATTTCGTATGCTCCTGTTGAATCAACAGGGTGGTCGTTCGGAATTATCTTCCCCGCAAAGGAATTATTGTCGGATCTGCTTCAGTTTTTAAAGGATTTACTCTGGATTTTTGGATTAAGTTTGCTTGCTTTGCTAATTACAACTGTTTTGATCACAAGAAAAATGACCCGCCCCATCAATCGGTTGGTAACGGCAGCTTATAAAATCGGACAGGGCGATTTCACAGCTCCCCTCCCGGTTCGAAAATCGAAAGATGAAATAGCACAGTTGACCAATGCTTTCGCACTGATGCAGGAAGAATTGGTGAGATATATTCATCACTTACAGGAAACAACTACCGCAAAAGAAAAGATCGAAAGTGAGTTGAATGTGGCCCATACCATTCAAATGGGCATGCTCCCCAAAGGATTTTCTACCCCTGAAAATTGGGATTTGTTTGCCACCCTTGTCCCTGCAAAAGCGGTGGGAGGCGATTTATATGATTTCTTTTACTTAGATCCAGCTCATTTATGCATCGCCATCGGGGATGTTTCCGGAAAAGGTGTTCCCGCATCTCTGTTCATGATGGTAACACGCACATTATTACGCGCGAAACTGGTCGCCAACCTAACGATTAACAAAGTGATGCAGAGCATAAACCGGGAGTTGTGCTGCGAAAACCCCAACCAGATGTTTGTTACTTTTTTTGCCGGTATCGTAAATCTGGAAACAGGGGAAATGGAGTTTTGCAATGCCGGACATAATTATCCTTATATCCTAAGCACGGGTCATGAAGTAAGGCAGCTAAAAGTCAGGAACGGATTGCCCCTCGGAATATTTGACACGGAGAATTATTCCGCCGGTACCTTTACTTTTAAACCTGGTGAGATTCTCGTTTTATCTACCGATGGAATAACTGAAGCGCTGAACCAATCAAATAACTTTTTTGGAGAAACCCAGCTTGTTGAAACCCTGACCCCTCTCGTAGATAAAACCACACAGGAGTTGACGGAAACATTGATCAATCAGCTTAAACGGTTTTCTGCCGGTGCCGAACAAGCCGATGATATCACCATCCTGGCGCTTCAATATAAAGATCATGCCGGGGAAAAAGATTCTGAAATGATTTCACAAAGATTGACCTTGATTAATCAATTGTCGGAACTCGACAAAATTGCAGGTAAAATTGAAAAATTGGAATCTCTATGGAAAATTCCATCCAAAGTGATCATGGAACTCAATCTTGTGTTGGAGGAATTATTTACCAATATTGTTTTTTATGCATACGAGGACAGTGTTGGTCATCTCATCAACATCGATTTTATACTGGTCGATTCAAACCAGCTTAATATTATTCTCTCCGATGACGGAAAACCCTTTAATCTATTGGAAATGAAAGCCAATGAGGAACTTGATAAGCCATTGGAGGAGCGCCATATCGGGGGGCTTGGAATTCATTTCGTAAGGGAGATGATGGATGGTGTGAATTATGAGCGTACCCGAGACAGGAATGTTGTAACTTTAACAAAGAAATTTTAAAAATTAATAACTGATCTATTATGGAACTAAGCGAACAAAAAACACCACAATGCACTATTGTAGGGATTATCGGAAGATTAGACACGACCAATTATAGCTTGTTGGAAAAAAAACTGATGGATTTGATAGATAATCAACAGACCCATATCCTGGTCGAATGTTCTAAGATGGATTATGTAAGCAGTAGTGGGTTACGCATCTTACTAATGGCCTTGAAAAAGATCACCCTCGCAAAAGGAAAATTTGTTCTTTGCGGTTTGCAAGAAAATATTCGTGAAATTTTTGAAATTTCCGGATTCACGAATATATTTGAAATATGCGGATCGAAAGAAGATGCATTGCTCGTGTTTTAATGGCATACTATCTTCACTATAAGGATCCTAACTCCCCGGAAATGATCCGTACCCTGGAGTCAATCCCCAAGTGCCCGGGAACTTGTTTTTTTATGGATATCAACAAGTCGACCGATATTAAATATCAGGGCGGGTTGCCCGATTGGGGTCGTAAGTTGAATAATACTTTTAACGATCTGTTGTACGCAAACCATTTCCAAAATAATATCGTCAAAGGGATCGGAGACGAGATGATGTTATTTATTACGGATGATGAACTCAAACGGAAACCTTCAAACAACACCTATTTCGGGCTTCTGGAAGATATCTATGCTGCGCTTTTCCTCATCCGGAATCATCCCAATCCGGATCTTTTTCTGAATTGCAAAGTTGCCATCCATTACTGTACAGAGGTTTATAACATCACATTTTTTGAAGGTGCCAACGACTATTATGGCAGTGATATTGATCTTACTGCCCGGTTGATGACAAAAGGAATTGAGAACCGGATCGTATTAAGTGAAACTTTTTATCATCAGGTGAAACATGACCTTAAAACATTGGGATTGCCTTCCGATACTGGTTGTTTACAGAAAGTTTCCAAAAGGTTGATTACAAATTTTAAAGGAGTTCCGAAAAGCAAAGCTTATCGGATTATCGATGTACAATAATTTCGAAGAATTGTTAATTGATCATTATTAGTTAGTTATGGTTTTGTATCTGATATTAATTATAACAGTCCTTGCAAGTGGATCACTGGTCTTTTTAATAAAATCGGATCCCCGGGTACTGAAAATACTTTTAGCTTTCAGCGGAGCCTTTCTGATCGGAATTACATTTTTAAAACTCATTCCTGAGGTATTCAGCCATGCTTCGCGATTTGTCGGGCTTTTTGTGCTTTTTGGATTTTTATTGCAATTGGCGCTTGAACTCATAACCGAAGGTGCAGAACACGGACACCAGCACCAGCATAAAGAAGGAGAAAAAGTCTCTCCCTTTCTGTTGCTTATCGGATTGTGCATTCATTCTTTTCTGGAGGGGATGCCGATTGTTTCTAATTTTGATGCCCATTTACAAAATACATTGGTTGTCGGAATCGTAATCCACAACATTCCCATCTCCCTCACCCTGATGAGCCTTTTCCTGCATTATGGATGTTCAAGATGGAAAGCATTAGCCTACCTGATGATTTTTGCCCTGATGACCCCTTTGGGATCTGTTTTCAGTACGATTTTAAATGCAGAACTCAGCAGCTCCTTAGACCAATCATTCAATTATATTTTAGCCGTTGTGATCGGAATATTTCTTCATGTATCCACTTCCATTTTGTTTGAAACAGAAGAGAATCACCGTTATAACCTTCAGAAATTCTTTACAGTGATCATCGGACTGGGAGTTGCATTTGGAATTTCTTTGTTGTAAAAACAGAATTCTTTGCCAGAAAAAAAATTATCATTAACTTTGCACCCCTAATTCGTAATTCTTCGTTCTTTATACGAAATAGGAAATGCCCAGGTGGTGAAATTGGTAGACACGCTACTTTGAGGGGGTAGTGTCCTTAGGATGTGCAAGTTCGAGTCTTGTCCTGGGCACCACGACAAATGCAAAGTGTAATGTGCAAGATGCAATATTTTGCACATTACACTTTACACTTTGCACTTTACACTTTGCACTTTACACTTTACACTTTGCACTTAATCTTTACCATCCTTACTACATTGGTCCAATGTAGCTTTTCAGAGTTTCAACATATTTTTCAAACGCCTCGATTCCTGAGGATGTTTTTTTACAAGTAGTTCGGGGTTTTTTACCACACTGGGAATGAAGCAACGGATCAAGTTCCTTATACATGGCTGTTTTCTTTTTTTCTGAGCAGATGTCCGGAAATGATAAAGCCAAAAATAGCAGATATGAACAACATCAATTCCTGAATTTTCAGCAAATGATCCCTCCTTACAACCTTGCCCCTGAAATTAACATTCGTTTGTGAATCCCGGTGAAATGAGCCGGTTCATCGATGTGTTCTGTCCATTTGGCGAACTAAGTTTGTGACAATCGTCACGGTGTTGAAATTTGCCGCACTGATTATCAAATTGTGTTTCAAACGCTGGACTTGTTGGTAAACAACATAGATCCAATGGAATCCGGCAATGTTATGGACAACAGGTACATTGACAGAGAACAGTACTTTCAAGAACAGAATTATACTGCACAAAAATATATAATTCCCTATATTAATAAATCACTTCCAATTACATCTGATTTGACTATTGCAGAAATAGGATGTGGGGAAGGGGGAAATTTGAAACCATTTTTAGATATCGGTTGTAAGGTTGTTGGAATTGACATTGCTGAAAATAAAATATCCAATGCAAAAAAATTCATTGGCAACCACTCCCAAAAAAAGAATCTCACACTAATTGCTGAAGATATATATAAAATTAAGCCTGATGAACAACTCATATTTGATTTAATTATCATGCGCGATACCATAGAACATATTCATGATCAAGATGCTTTTTTTGAACACATCAAAAAGTTCATTAAACCATCCGGCAAACTTTTTCTTGCCTTTCCCCCATGGAGGATGCCCTTTGGCGGTCATCAGCAAATGTGTGAAAATCCATTTTTAAGTAAATTGCCGTATTTCCACCTTCTCCCCGATACCTTATATACGGGAATATTAAAATTATTTGGTGAAAATAAAGCTAAGATTAACGGATTATTGGAAGTAAAAGAAACGAGGATCTCTCTAATTAAGTTCAAAAATATTTTGACTAAAAGGAATTTTAAAATTGACAGCGAGGCCTTTTACTTGATCAACCCGAATTATGAGATCAAATTCAAACTCAAAACGAGAAAACTACCAGGTTTTTTAAATATTCCGTTCATTAAGGATTTTTTTATTACAACATATTATTGCTTGATTTCACTCGATAAACCTTGACAAAGGATGGACAGAGGATGATCCTAATAGCTTCCTAATAGCTGGAGTTGGTAGGGCGGATACCAATATCCGGTATGTGGTTACCGACATCCGGTGTGTTCGTACAAAAGCGTTATACGAGCAGGGGTATTGCGCCCGGGGCCAAATGGAATTGTACATAAAGGAAAACAAGGTCCATTTGCTTTCAGACCGGATGTCGTGCAACCGTTTTGAAGCCAATCAGGTTCCGGTTGTTCATGCATTCTGCCGCATACATTTTATTACATGCCATGCGTGAAAAAATGTTACAGGGGACCGA
>Ga0172381_10008204_pt1 | contig 10246 bp, 16 predicted proteins | sample Leawel6488metaG_FD_119754 | JGI IMG/M metagenome (GOLD analysis project Ga0172381, IMG submission 119754) | Leachate microbial communities from a municipal landfill in Southern Ontario, Canada - Leachate well 64-88 metaG | ecosystem: Engineered > Solid waste > Landfill > Unclassified | place... | reverse complement strand
GATATGTTAGGAACTAAAGCCAAAAATTTAATTATTATACCTAATAAGATTGATAAGGTAGAAGATTATTTACCTATGCATTTTAGCTATGAGATAAAAAATGAATAATCCTAAAGTTTCTATTGTTATATGTAGTATTGATAGACAACATAGTTTAGAACGTTGCTTTAAATCAATAGAAGAACAAACTTTTAAAAATTATGAAATTATGCTTTGCGAAAAAGAAGGTAATCTTGTTGAATTGAAAGATGAAGGTTGGCGTACAGCAAAAGGAGATATTGTTGTATTTGTTGATGATGATATAGTGGCTAACCCTAAATGGCTTGATAATATAGTAACTATATTTGATACAAGAAAAGATGTAGTAGGAGTAACTGGACCAACCTTTGTACCTAAAGAATACCTTAAGAATAGGGATATATTCAAAAAAGGGATTGTTCCTAGGCTCTACAATCAATTATTTTTAGAAGGAAAGGGGTTTTACCCTGGATTAATTACAAGTTGTGGGGCTAATACCTATGGAGGTGATTTTGATACTGAATACTCTAATAAGCCTTGTGAAGTAGATTTTTTGCAACCTGCTCAATTTGCAATACGTAGAAATATATTAGAATTAGTTATGGGTTTTGACTTAGAGTTTAAAGGTGTTGCTGAATGGTGTGATGTAGATTTATGTTATCGTATTAAAAACTATGGAAAGTTAATTTATCATCCTGAAGTAAAAGTTACCCATTATCCTATTAATGATAATACTACTAAAAAAAGATTAGATACTATATCAAGGTATCGTAATTATTGTAGATTTGCGGATAAGTATATTGAAGATAACTTTAAACATAGGTTATATAGGTTATTTTTATTTACTTATTATAAACTAAAAGGTTGGAGGTTGATTTAGCCGTGATGCCCAGTACGCAAATAATCTTTAAATCTACCAAAGTAATAACTAATCGGTGGGTCTTTTCTAATCAATTTCCAGTAAGAATGATTAGCTATTTTAATTCGTTTATTCCATATATAACTAAAGTTTTTAACATTATACCAAAGTCCTTGAAATATCCACTTGCCACCCTGCCTATTTCTGCACCACAAACAACACCCCATAAATAACCATATCAAAAAGTTAATTCCTGCAATATAAATCTTCGTAGGTGGCAAGTTTTTTATTAAAGTAGTAATATAATTTTTACAACCATTGTAATGGATATATTGTTTATTATAGTAAGAACTTGGTTTTAAAGGTGTTTCAAATGCGTGATAAGCTATGGCATCGTTTCTAATAACTACTTTATAACCTAACTGCCATACTCGCCAAGATAGGTCAGTTTCTTCACCATAGATTACATAATCATTATCAAAAGCTCCAGTAGCATAAAACACATCTTTTCTTATCATACAACAGGCAGATTTAGCTGAAAGTATTGGAGTAATTAATTCTTTAGTTCTTTTAACATAAGTTTCATATAGAAATCCACTCCAGGATAAGAAGCTACCAGAAGTATCTATAATTTTATGATTATCCATTTTAAAAAGAGTAGCATAAATCATACCTATATCATCTTTCTTATCAAGTATATCAGCCATTCTTCTTATACAATATTTAGTAACCTCTACATCATCATCCATAAAAACAAGGTATTTTCCTTTAGTGTATAGTGAGGCAGTATTGCGTTTCCAAGTAGGTTCATTATTTTTAGTATAAAGTACTTGTACTGTTTTATCGTAGGTTTTCCAAGTAGTATCACTTGTAATTACTATTTTTTCAACATCTAAACCTTCTAAAGATTTTAAACAACGATTTACTAATATACCAGTATGATGGCAAATAACAACACTTATTTTATTCATAGTTTTTGCAGTTTATACCAAACTGTCCAGTTTTTGGTAGGTTTAATAGATACAATTTTATACCCGTGCTTTTTACATAAATCTTGTATATCTTTCTTAAAATACCCTTCAACATAATGTGTTTCAAAACTTTCAAGTATATCTTTTTCGGGTGCTTGATCTATAATAAAGTAGTTTATCTTTATTAATCTTTTACTTATTCTATTAGGAACTGCTACTCTATACTTAAATCCAAATTTCTTAATTTCAACTTTAGGTGGGTTTATTGTAAATTTGCTTACATCCCATACATCAAATATAAAATAACCTCCTTTTTTTATAGGTAAGTAGCTTATGCAATCTTCTAATAATACGTAACCTAATACGTTAAACATAGCAACTATGCAATCTTTATTATGCATCTTTAGTAATTTATCATCTATATTTTTATTAAGGTATGTTATATTTGGATGTTTATATGCTTTTTTAATCATTTCTCTTGAGCCATCAATACCTATAATATTGCAATGTTTACACCAATACTGCTCGTGCTTTCCTAATCCACATCCTAAAGAAAGTATTGTTTTAGGTTTATTAGCCCAATTATAAACAAATTCTGCTTCTTTTTGGTATGGTTTATCTTTATAGATTAACTCATAGTTTTCAACATATTTTTTAGCGAATGACATATATATACAATCTCCTTTTTAGTTAATGTTAGCCCACTTGGTAAATAAAAAGCATAAGCCCACATATTTTCTGCGTGAGTAAAAATTTGTTTTTCAATAGTAGCTAAACAAGGTTGCATATGTAATGGACAAAATGCCCTACGGCAATCTATGCCTTTATTAAATAATTCTAATATTATCTGTTTAGCTGGTATATGAGTTTCAATAAGATACATCCAAGGTATTTCTACATTAAAATATTGTTTTATATTGTCTGGTAGATATTTCATATATAAATCCCTATTTCTTTGTTTAATTTCTATAAACTTATCTATTTGTTCTAATTGTGCTAAAGCAACTGCAGCTTGTAAGTTAGACATACGGAAATTATAACCTAAATGGTTATGCACAAATCTTTCTTCGCTATGGCAAAGGTTTCTATAAGATATTGTTTGTTCATATATATCTTTATCGTTAGTTACTATAATACCTCCTTCCCCACTTGTAATTAACTTATTGGCAAATAATGAATAACAAGCTGCTCCTTGCACTTTAAAAGGTTTCCAATATTGCGAGCAATCATCAATTACATTTAATCCAGTAGCATCGCACCATTGACCAAACAGATGACAACGCATTAGATTATTAGCTAAATGGTTTCCTTCGTAAAGTTTTATTCTTAAATTATTACGAATTGCAGCAATAGCACAAGATATTATTGTATTTACGGGGACTGATATTTCATCAGTTATACCTGAAGCCCAAATAGCTGTTTCAAGAGCTGCAGTACCATTACAAACTGTAATAGCATATTTATTACCTGACCATTTAGCAAATGCTTCCTCAAATCTTTTAACAAATAAACCCTGACTTGATACTTCACCTTTGTCTATAGCTTCACAAAGATACTTTTTCTCATTACCTTTATTTAATAAAGGTTCGCTAACTGGTATCATTTACCACATACTTTCTGGTAGTATTCCCATTGTTACTAACCTTATTTTACTCCACTTTGTAATTTCACCTGTTTTATACCATCTATATATTGCTTTGCTGCTAACCCCAAATTCTTTAGCAAAATCTTCTATATTATAATATTTTCTAATTGCCCTACCACGCTTATTATATCGTACCTTAATAGGTTTATTTGAAAAGTATAGCTCAAGGGATTTTCTAATTATCTTACCCCTTATTTTAGCTATTTTACTTATTTCTTTTTTTTGACCAATAAAAGAAACCATTTTTAATATCATCTGGGTCTAAATCTAATTCAAAAAAATCTATTATCTTTTCCAATTCTCCATTTGATAACATTTTTAAGTCCTGTATTCCTTGACGGTATCTACTACCTTGATTTTTAAGTCCATTATCACTATGTGTTATTGCAAAATTAGCATTACTTAAAGCATTGTAAATAATCTTTATACCTATTTCCTGTACAGCATAGATATTAATATTTCCCATAATGCATTACCAATTCCTTTCATAATACTAAAATCTTTCATAATTATAGCTTCTATAGATTTAAACAATATAAATCCAAACATAGACCACCAAAAAGCTATTTTACCAATTAAGTTAGTTTTTCTTTCTTTATACCTTTGGATAGTATTTAATATAGTACAACGCATTTTCCACGCTTGTTTACCTTTAGGGTATTTCCTATCATCATAACAAATAGCGTGAGGATTATAATAAATAACATAATTTCTTGAAAGCTGGTAGCTAAAATAGTCATCTTCTCCAAACATACCACCTTCTAAATTTTCATTAAAAGATAAATAATTAAATACTTCTTTTTTTATAGTCATATTACAACCACATAACACTTCAGCTCTAATTGGGGTTATTATATCTCTATGGTAACTTTCAGGAAAACCTGATATACGAAAGCGACCTTTTCCTCTGCAAGAAATTAGGAATATATTAGCAAATAACGTATAAAGTAAATTTGGTTTAAATATTGTTACTTGTATATTACCTGTTACTGCTGAAGCATCAGGGTAGGTATAGAAGGTATTTACTATTTGCTCAAGATAATGGCTATCTAATTCAATATCATCATCAAGAAAAGTTATTAAATTACCACTTGCTTTAATAACACCTTCATTACGTTGAGTAGTAAGTGCGTTTCCTACTATTTCTATTATCTCATCAGGTTGTAAAGTTTGGTTTTTAAGATCTTGTTTTAATCTATCTGGAATACTAGAACGAGAACAAATTACTACGGATAGTTTCATAGTTTAACCTTATAAATTCTTGACATCTTTAGCAGTGCAACTATCCAAACACGAGGTGGGGTTTCTTTAAGTAGTCGCACAATCCTTTTTGGGTTAATAATATGATACAAAAACTTAATCCAGCGGTGGAAAGCTATCATTTGACTTGAGGACATACCACACACTTTAATCCAAGCATATCCACGCTCATCTAATCTTTCATACGTCTTATCTTTAATTACTTGGTTGTATAGGTCGCTACCAGGTATACCAAGATAATAATTAAACCAAGTCCAATAACTATCAAGTTTATTAGCAAACCATAGAGTTTGGTACATATCTTTTTTAGTTTCACCTGGCAATCCTAACATAAATGAAGCACCTGTTTTAATATTATATTTCTTACATAATCTAAATGTCTTAATTGCTCTTTCAATATCAGTACCCTTATGTAACATTTTAAGCACTCTATTTGAGCCACTTTCAGTACCAAACCACATACCTCTACAACCTGCATTTGCCATAATTTTAACCAATTCTTCATCTAAATGTTCAACCCTACTTTCACAAACCCACTCTAATCCCCAATTTTTAATTAGATCACAAATGCCTATTACTCTATTTCTATCATAGGTAAAGTTATCCTCCCTAAAGTATATGCCATTAGCGTTATAGTTATCAATTAAATGCTTAATTTCAACCGCTACACTAAGTGGGCTAAATGAACGATAACTACGCCCCCAAATGGTTCTTACGCTACAAAACGAGCAGAAGTATGGACAACCACGAGAAGTATTGATACTGAACACCCTATTAGCTTTTAGAAACTCGTTTTTGTGTGGATAAAGATGCATAGGTAGTTTATGTCTTGCGGGTAGGGGTAAATCATCAAGGTTATCAATTTTAACCCCTTCTATAATGCCTGTAAGCCTGTTTTTAACTACATTCGTTATTACTAACTCACTTTCGCCTTTAACTACTGTATTAAAGTATTTAAGCATTTGTTCAGGGAAAAGAGTTGCGTGTGGTCCACCAGTAATTAAAAACTTATGTTGTAACCTTTTAGCTAATTCAATAGCAACTAAACTTGTAGCAGTAAGCCCTGTAATGCCTATAACATCATAATGATTAGCTAATTCTACTACTTTATCATTAGACCAATTAAGTAAGTAATTATCGTGAATATCACAAGGTATTCCATCTCTTTCCAATACTGAAGATAAATAGGCAAGACCTAAAGGAGGTAGTTTTTCCAATTCCAAGTGTTTTTCGTTAGGGGGTATTCCAGGGTTGATAAGTAATACAGAGGTCATATTTTAATAATCCACCAATCAGTTTCAGCATACATTAGTTGTAACTTATTACTTATACAAAATTCATTAACTGCTGTTACTACTCCTTCCATAGTTTTATGATAATCGTGTCCTGCCAATATACCTCCTTTCTTTACTTTAGGATACCATAAATTTAGGTCTTTTACCACTTCACTATAACTATGATCTGCGTCAATATAAACAAAGTCAAATTCTTCATCTTTGAATAATTTGCTCGCTTCTTGTGATGTTCGTTTAATTAGTCGTTTATTACCATATAATTTTAATCTTTCTTGTGTTTTTAAGTAATGCGTGTAGCCAATTATCTCATTTGAATCAGTATCTAGGAAGTTATTCCAAGGGTCAATAAGGTAAAGCATAGTAGGTTGTAATATAGTTAACATAAATTCAGCATTATCACCTTCATAAACCCCTATTTCAGCACCTGTTAAACCTTTACCAAAATGTTGTTTTATATAAACAATGGCAGGTCTAAAACTCTTGTATATTACTTCTTTTTTATCATTCATTCCAACAATGCAGAAATGTCATCTTCTGTCATAATAAATATCTCGGTATCTTTACCTTTATAGTTAATAGTTCTACGAAGCCCCGAAAATTCCCCATAGATTATTCTCTCACCTACTTTACGTTCTTTAACTTTAGAACCTACTGCCACAATAGTTCCAGAGGTAGGTCTTTTCTTACTATAATCAGTTAATATTATCCCACCCTTAGTTTCTTCAGGTGATTCATCAGGTAGGACAAATAGGCGGTCATAGAGGGGTATTATGTTCATTTTATCTCCTTCGGTATTTGAGTTGTCATTTCTATACAATGGTTCATAATATGGTCTATACAAGGATATTTGTTATAATCAACACCACAAGATTGACCACAAGGACAATCAAACTCTATTCCACAATTTGGACATTTATGTTTGTGATTTTCATCTTTCATCTTTGTATTCCTTTCTTTATTTTTAACCAGAGGTATTTAATATCATCTATATTTCTAATATCTTTTAATTGATTAAACCAAAACTCAGGTGAATAAGCTACATCGTAGATTTGTTTAACATATTTTCTTTGAACTTCGTTTCCTTTAATTCCTTGAACTGTATAATAGGAAGCTTGAGCAGTGTTTGCATAGCCTTTTCTAAGTAAATAATGTACAAGTTTGAGGGTTCTAATCGCATCTTCATCGGTTTCATTTGGGTGTCCGAAGATAACACAAATGTGCGGCTCCAGACCTGCTTCTGAGGCTTTTTTGATTGTTGGTATGATGTCTTCAACTTTTACTCCTTTGTTTATTTTGTCTAAGGTTGCCTGATTAGCTGACTCAATGCCAAACAACAACATCCTAAAGCCACTGTTAGCAAGCTGAAGAAAATCAATTCCTTTTTGTATTCGCATATTGCAGCTAAAAGTAATCCCAATACGCTTAATACGAGTGCAGAAATCATCCAACCAAGTTCCCATTGGGAATGTTGCTGAATCATCAAATGCCTCCTTTGCTTTTAATTCTTTACAATATTTAAGTTCATTAATGACATCTTCTACTGAACGAAGTTCATAATTCTGATTTTCAATAGTTTCTTTACAAAAATAACATTTTTTATACCAACAAGTATTAGAACTTTGTATATAAACTCCTGGATGAAATTTAAAGTTTCCATTACTTTGCCACTTTTTATCAAATGCTTTTGTTAATATTCTATCAGCGTGAGGTAATTGCAGGAATGGTATATCTATTTGTAATTCAGATTTAATTATCTTATCAAATGAACCGTCATCTATACCATCCCAAATTACTTCATTTCCTTGATTTCTAAGTGCGGTTGCATACATAGCTAACTTTATCGGGAAAATCCATACTAATTTCTGAAACTGACGTTGTTGATTATAAGGACTTAATTGAAATAAAATTCTCACTTCCACCTACTTTCATAATTTCCTTTGGTTGCATTATCCTTACCTTCAATAAATCTACAATTTGAAAATTCATAATTACCATTATTGTTTATTTTATCTATAGTAGCTCTATGTAATAAATTTGCTTTATCTCTTTCCCATAGCTTTTTTATATCTTCCATAGTTAATAAAAACTTTATACCTCTACCACCATAAGTTTTATAATCTTGGTTGTGTTTATTATTACATCTATTTTTAGCATTATAATAATGAGAACGCCAAGGTTGTTCTATCATTAATTTTCTTTGATATAATATTAATTTATTTTTATTCTTTCTCCAGTATCTCTTCTTATATAATAAAATATTTTTCCTATTTCTTATATAATAACTATGTAATTTGTCTTTATTTTTATTATACCAACATTTATGATATTCTCTTGCTGTTTCTTTATTTTTATAAGGAATTATATCTCCATACTTGCATACCACTCCATCGTTCTTCTCAACCCTTCATAAAACCCTATTGGAATATGACGTAAACTATTCTTAGCCTGTGTATGTACTTGGTCACCTATTCTCTTTGGCAAATAGATGGGTTCTTTTTTATACTTAAAATACTTAGCCATTATATCAAACACTTCATTTACTGAATGACTTTCGCAATAACCTACATCCATAATTCCTACTTGATTAGATTTACCTTGATAGATTATCTTATTAACTACATCATCTATATAAGTAAAATCCCTACTTTGTTTACCATTAGAATGAATATACACTTGTTTATTATTCAGCATTGCTTTAGCAAATATTGGTATAACTAAATCAGTACAAAGTTTTCCTTCACCGAAAGGATTAAATAAACGTAATGATATTACATTATTATATTTTCTGGCTATATTTTCTGCTAGTAATTTACTTAATCCATAGGGAGCAATGGGATTATTAGCTGAACTTGAACTGATGTTAACTATTCTTGTTCCTTTAAACATTTCACATATTCTATAAGTTCCATATACATTAGTATCAAAGTATTTTCTTGGATTATTAAAACTTTTAGGAACGGAACGAAGGGCAGCTAAATGAAAAACAACATCATATTTACCTTCTAATTTATCAGTTCTAATATCTCTGCCATTTTTTAAATCAATAATATCAACTTCGTATCCTTTTTCTTCTAAACCATAAACTAAAGCTGAACCAATCCAGCCTAACCCACCCGTTACAAGTGCCTTTTTAGTCATATCTTCCTTTCAACATTTTAATCCATACCCAAATCGTGTCAATAAAAGTTACTAATATATTACTTAAATTAATACTTCCAACGTTATCCTGTTTTTTAACATATACAGGGGCATCGGCTACTCTTATTCCTTTTTTCCTTAAAGCTATTAACATTTCTAAATCAAGGCAATAGCGTGTTTCTTTTAACATTGGCATTATACAAGTAATTACTTCTTTTCTAAACAACTTAAATCCACATTGGGTATCTCGTAAAGGCAAATTGAATAATACTTTAATTAATATACGATAACCAAAACTAATAATCTTTCTAATTATTGGATATTCTATATTGCTATAAAGATGGTATTTATTTCCTACTACGACATCAGCGTTATAAAGTTCCATAATGTTAAAAAAAGTATCTATATCGCAAGGGTCTATTTGTAAATCAGCATCCATTATTACCACATAATCTTCTTTTACTAACTTTAAACCTTTAAGTATTGCGTTGCCTTTACCAATATGGGGGTTATCACGTGATATTATTACTTGATTAGGATAACCTAACTTACCAAAAAGATTAGTGATTGATATTTTATTTACTTTATCTTTATAGGTTGGTATTACTATAGATATTCTTTTCAATATTTACCTTCAAGTTGGCGTTTTATTAGTTCGTAAATGTCTTGCCCCGTCTTTTCCTATTCCCTTTTGTCTTTTTCATTAGCACCTCTTAAAGTTTGGTGGGCTTTCCGTTCTTTACAGAACATTGTTGGCTCTTAATTTTTAATTAGTAGGGACAATGCCGATATAGACAACATAACGCCTATCCCCAATTCTACACTTTTAGTTGCTAAACCCATAAAAAGACTTCCTGTGATTAGTGATAGAAGACCACAAATTGTATTTTCATTCATCCTCTCACTCCTCCACTTCGTTTAGGAATTGGTTAATAGCCTTATTAAAACCTTTGTTATATCCACTTGTTATCAAACATCCGTCACAATCAGATAGTTCGCCTGATTTTTTAGAGCCACAATTTTTACAAGGCGATAGTTCTTCCTTCTCCTTCGGCACTCT
>Ga0172381_10008203_pt1 | contig 10247 bp, 16 predicted proteins | sample Leawel6488metaG_FD_119754 | JGI IMG/M metagenome (GOLD analysis project Ga0172381, IMG submission 119754) | Leachate microbial communities from a municipal landfill in Southern Ontario, Canada - Leachate well 64-88 metaG | ecosystem: Engineered > Solid waste > Landfill > Unclassified | place... | reverse complement strand
GTAAGAAGCTTGCCGCTTTAGCTAAAAAAGGTGTACCTGTTGCAAAGAAGAAAACAGCTGTAGTTGCTAAGAAAATCGCTAAGAAGCTTGAAAGTTAATAAAAACGATAGACAAAAATAAAAAACTTTTTTGGAGGAATATAGATTATGTTTCAGAGAGTGAATGCGCTTTTAGAATCAGAAGGAAATGCTCTTGTTGAAAAACATGAGGGAGTAATTGTTGAAGCAATGTCTTTAGTGAATGATTTTCAGAAAACACTTAAAGCTTTTGTTCTGAATAATCCAGAAGAATTTATTGGAGAGAATACTGAAGAAACTTATAAAAATATTCGAGTATTTTCTGAAGTTGGAACGGCTCAGTTTGTTGCCGAAGTTTCGAATCTTTATGGTGGAGTTATTCAAGAACAAACAGAGAATGAAGATAAAGGGATTGCAGAATATCTGTAATTTTTAGGATTAAAAATATGAAAAATCTTGATGCTTTAAATGAATTAAATCAAGATACCCTTGCGAAGTTAGCCTTAGCTGCGGCTGCAGGATTAGCAGCCGCAGCTGGAGCTAAGTCAATATATAAAAAATATAAAGAAAAAAAGCTATTGAAGAAGTATACAGGAACTTCGCAAGAACAAGAAAAGCATCGAAATGAAGACATGCTTCCAGATGTTATACTTACTGGAATAGATGTAAAAAAATATGGATAAATCATATGCTACCTGTTAATTATTTATTTTTAAATGAAGGAATTATTGGAAGATTTATAAATAGTATTTCAAATATTGTTGGAAGAAGAAGATCGACTCAACCAATACCAGTTCGTCCGGATACGGTGAATAAGATTGCTCAGGGAGGAGAATCGATTAAGAAATCAATTCCTCGTCCAATGAGTGATAATAATAAATTAGGATTTAAACCACCTCGTATTTTGAGAATCCCAAAATAATAAAAATAAAAAGTATCGGCAAGATCTAGTTTAAGATCTTGCCGATAATTAGTATTTGATTAATTGTTTATTTTAATTTGAGAGATATTTCCATAAGTTTGGCTTAAATCCATTTCTTTACCATCTTTGGTAATAATGAATACTAATGGAATATTGTTTTTAATCCACTCAAATTTTTGATTTTGATAATAAGCTTCAATATCTGAGAATCCATCTGTTAGACTTATTACCATACTTAAATCATCTTTATCTTTTTCCCAATGTTCTGTTTGAATTTCTTCAAATAGATATTTATGAGAGGTTCCACCTCTACCACGATATCCTTCATTGGATATAAATTTATAAAATTCATGAATATTATCTTTGTCAAATAATTTTCGTTGATGAATTATCGTATCATGAACAATAAGATTAACTGTTTTAAAGTGTCTCATGCTGATTTCAATAATTCCTGAAAACTTTTTTAAATCTCTAGTAGAAATTGAAGTTGATGAATCACAACCAATAATTAGATTGCCAGTGCCTTCTAAATCTTGTAGAAGTGAACATCCTGGTAAATTCATTTTATGCGGCATAAAAAACTTATTTAAACTTCTCCAACTGCGATCATCAGGTTTCATTATGATATTTGTTTTAATTGATTTTTCTACAAGTGTTTCCCAAGGAATTTCCACCTTTAAAAGATTATCAAGATATGCGGTTAAATAACCAGGAAGATTTCCCTGAGTTTTGATATTTTCAAATAATGCTCGGGATTCAGCAACAAATTGATCAATTAACATATTTTTAGTAGATTCATCAAGTTCATCTGTTGCACCGTTTTGGGGAGTTATTCCACCGATGATAGCAGACACATTGAACATGAATTTTCCATTTCCATCAGTTACCGTGATTGACATATCTTGTACATCGCTAATTTTAATTTTTGATGGATATTTCATAATCCAATCATATGCATATTCTGCTGTACAATTTGGTTTTTGGTATTCTAATTCTTCTATAATGTTATATTTATTATTATATGGTTTGATAGTGTCGCTTAATTTCTTTAAGAATACTTCAATTACATGATCACATGCGACATTCCATTCTTTCCATTTTCTATCACCACGTCTTATACCATGCTTATTTAAGATGTGTAATAATTCATGACAAATTACAAAAATTAAATTATTGTAAGTATAATCCGATTTTAGTAAAAAATGTTTATTTAGGAAGATCGTGCCGCTTTCAATTTTAGTTAAATCTTTACTGTCAAAGAGAACATAACTTTCTATATTCTCGTCAAAGTTTTCTATTTCCCAAGCGAATTTATTGGCACACATTCCAAAGAAAATTAAACTTTTTGTGAAAAGTTTTAATTTTGCTTTTCGAATTAATAACCCGATATCTTCTGGCATAATTATTCACCCATGTCAGATGTTAAGTCAATTACATCCCTTAAAGTCTCTCTAACAAGATCAGGTTCAAACTTCTGGATCTGAGAAATAATTTTTCCAACGATATTCTTTTTACCAATAATTTTTTCAGCTTGTTTCATCTCTTTAATCATCATAATTGATAACTCTGATGCTTCTTTCATAAAGAGACTAACAATATGAGAAATATTCGGAAGAATTTTATCTCTATCATTTCTTCCAACATAATTGGTTGTAAGAGCGTAAGCTAAGGCATATGCTTTTACGGAATCTGTTGGTAATTCATAGGTCTTGTAATTGGCTAAAATATTATCGATATCAAATTCCGAATAAATTTTATAATAGGTTGTGAATTCTGATGCTCCTTCTTTTCCCACATAACCCGTACCAAGATACAAACAAGTATCAGTACTAATTGTTTTTTTGTGAAAATCTTCTCGGGACTTAATTTCATTCGCAAATCGTGTCCATGATCTTGGAGATCCCCATGCAACATCTACTTGTTCTTCTTCATGAAAGAACTTTTGATACTGCATGTTTCCTAAGAAGGAAACGACACCAGCATGGACTTTTACATCTTCGCGCAATGCAAAATTTATTTTCCAACCATTAAAATCAGTATAAACTGGCATCATAACACATCTATTGATAATTGCACTAAACATTGATTTCGCACCAGATTTACTACTAGTATTTCCGGCCATCATTAATGCACAATTTTTTGGAATTTGATAACCTCTTAACGTTCTTTCAGTAAATAATTCATAAAGATGTCCCATGTGGATTGGACCAAGTAAATGAGCATCATCTAATAACCAAACAATTATTGAATCCTTCTTTTTTTCGGATAATTCATAAAGAACTTTCATGATATCCGGAAAAGACCAGATAGTACCGAGAACTGGTTTGCCATTAATCATAATAGTATCAAATTGTGGAATACCACCAGTTTCTTCAATTGGTTTTAATGCAAGATGAGTTGAAACAATACCAAAATTATATTGATTACTTAAATAATGAATGCTTGCAGTTTTTCCACCACCTGGTGCGCCACATATAAATGGTATTCCAACATCGATTCCATTTACTTGTAAGCCACAATTCCATAAGACTTCATTCATAACTTCATGTAACGCTTTACTATTTTGCGAATCGTTAAACATTTTACCTCCTCAAATTAAAAATAATATATTCTTATTATTTCTATATGAAATTTGAGAATACAAAAAAAATGTGAGAGTTGAAAACCATGAGTAATCAAACTGTTTCATTAACTGATCATTTTTTACAACAATCTCTTGATGTTAAAAATGTCTTTAAAGAATTTGCTAATCCAATTCTTAGCAATGTATTCTTTACAAATTTAGCGGCTTTGAGATTAGAATCAGATTTTTATGAATTTAAAGTCGATAGATGGAATCAAAGACCCACAATATTTTGTTTAGATGTTTATAATGAGCCGTTATTATATCCAATTATTATGTTAGTAAACAATATCAAAACATTCTTAGAATTCACACCGGAACGATTCGCACCGACGATAACTAATCAACGTATTATTATAGCTCCATATAGACAAACTATTGTGAAAATTTTAAGTACTTCAAATTCATAATTTAAGTTGGAGATAATGCCTTATGCAAGATCTTGATAAAAAATTTCCACCTAGTTTTTTTGCAGATACCGATGTAAATCCAATTTTGCGATCCAGTGAACAGAAAATATTTGTTCTAAAAAAGAATGATGAAAATAAACAAATTTATTCAACATTCATGGATGATTTTTCGAATTATTTAATGAAATTACCAAACAATTCAGTCAAAGATCACGTAAAAGCTATTCAGAACAAAAATTTAATTTTTCTTGGAATTGCGAAAATTAAACCAGATAATGTTATTGCTAGATCTTTTATCACTACAGATGATAAGCTTGCTGGCATTGCTCTAGATTCACAACAACTTGGAGTCGATCCAACAACAGGTTTAACTGAGTCTATTGATGAATGCATTTATGCTACTTACTTTAGTTTAATTAGAGCAACAATATATATTCACAAAGCTGAGATTCGACAAAATAAGGATTTGCATAAACTTTTATCAACATATCTTTATATGTTGTTTGTAAAAGCGATCGGATCTGATAAATTGTATTCAGAAAAACAAAAAGCATTAGTTCACATTTTATCTATATATATCTACTACAAACATTATTTAAAAGAGAGACATGGTTATATATTATCAATTTTGGAAAGAGATTATTCAAAATTTATCGGCAAACAATATCTTGATGAGTTCTTGCCGACTTTAGACAAAATACAAAATTACACATCAATTAAAGACTTTCCAAAAATGTTAATTGATATGAGAGTTATTAATGAATCACCAAACGTCTTAACAATCTCTCTCTTAAAAATGCTTAAGCCCATGGGATTTTATTGTTTAATTGGACCATTAGATTATTTTGTGGCTTTAGTAGTTACAGCAAAATATCCAGTAGAATTTATTGGTAATAAAGTCCCATCGAACGATAAAATTCAAAACGCGGTAGAAGAAATTGTAGCTGATTATATGGATAAAAACACTTATGATTTAACAGCGGTTAAATAAAAACATTAAATATTTTATTATTTCTATTAGGAGGAATTAAGAATTATGTCATTACCTACTGTTTATGTAAATGATTTTTACCTTGAAGTTGCGCGTGGTAACGTAGCTGGTTACGCGGCACGAGAAATTATTGGTCAGAATGCTGCTCTTGCTGGAGTGGACAAATTTATCTGGGGAGAAGGAACTGTTTCGAGTCAGGATTTAACAGAAGCTACTGCAGCTGCAATAGTTTATGTTTCATCTTCTGATGTAGATGATAAATCTAAAGCAGTTACTATTACCGGTGTTGATGCTAACTATGATGAAATTACAGAAGTTATTACTACAGATGCAGTTAGTGGTCAAACAAGAGTTGCTGGAACGAAAGCCTTTTTGGCAATTAATAAAGTAACTGTTGCTGCTGCTCTCGAAGGTAAGTTGTATGTATTTTATGCAGTTGCAGCTACCGCTGGTGTTCCTGATGATTTGACTAAAGTTCAGGCCGTTATTGATATTGGCAATGTTGAATCTTTTAACGCATTTTATTGCGTACCAAGAAATAAAAATCTATATCTTACGAGTTTAAGATATCGATCAACTGGCTCTACTACTACTCATGATGTTATTTTGGGTATTAAACGAAAACTTTATGGTGGAGCATACATTGCATTAGATGCTGTTAAATATACAGATTTAGGCACAACCAATTTTATTGATGCCCAGATTGATTTTTCTGATGCTCCATTGGTATTTGTTGCAAAGAGTAAATTTAAGATGACTGCTAGTTTAGTTGGTGGTACTGCTCTAAATGTAGCTATTGAAGCTAAATTTATTGAAGAAACAGTTGCAGTTGCTCCAGCTACTACTACAGTTATTAATAAAACAACTTATCTTGCTACATTGACTACTCGTGGAACAACAATTGCTTCTCAGAATTATTATCTGATTGGTTTAGACGAAGTTCCAACTTCTTTACCTACGTCATTTAATCTTGACGATACAGTAGCAATAATCACGGGTGCTACGAATTACCGAGTTGCTGTTGATACTGAAGTTGCATTTGATCCTGCTTACTTTGTAAGTGGTAAATTGGTTTCTACTACTAAAAAGGCAATTCTTACTGTGATGCGTTGTGTTGATAGTGGAGCAAATGTTGATTATGTTCTTGCACCAGTTAATACAATTGTTGATCTTGGTAGTGGAATTAAGAAAACTCAAAAGATTAGTTACCTCGCATAATTCTGAAAATAGAGAGGAATATTTTTATTCCTCTCTATTTATTTATTATCGTTGGAAGGAGATTTAAAATTGTCAACTACCACCCGCTAAAGAGGGTGATTGATTCAAATTAGAATTAGTTTCTTTTGCTTCTCCTCTTTCAAATAATAAAGGCGGAGGTTTCCGAAGAGGTTTTTAGAAACTGATATCACAAACAAAAAAGGAGGAAAAATTGAGACAATGACGAATGCTCAGACATTAGCATTAAAGTGGACTGAAATTAAGCTTTCTGCCAAGTATCATTGGACTTTAGCAGATAGTATTGTTAATGATAAACCCAGTTCACCGATCGATACAATCGGTGGTAGAGAAACTCTTTTACTTGCTGCTATCGCTGCTAAAACTGGCTATACTGCCGCGAGAGCTGCTGAAGAATATCTTTGGTTTATGAACCCCTGGCGGATTGCCACCTCTGTTTCTCAATAATTTATTTTAAAGGAGAGGTAGAGTTTTTTCTACCTCTTCTTTAGGAGAATACTATGATTTCTATAATAAAATATTTAAGAGAAGATATTGAATCTTCTGAAAAGAATAATGAAATATCAGAAGATCAGAAAAATTTAGCGAGATGTGCTATTGCTAAATTATTTACTGAACATCCGAATCCTGGCGATTCTGATGTACATGCTCTTGCCGATAAACTTCAAATCAATCCTCATGAATTTGAAGAAATTATATATGAATTATTAACTGGATTTCTTAAAGGTGTTGGGAAACATAAAGACGTTCCAATTGATAAATTTAATCCTGAAGAAATTAAAATGGGAGTTGAGGTAGAACAGGAACACACAGATAGTAAAGCTATTGCATTACAAATTGCTAAAGATCATCTCTCTGAGATTCCAGATTATTATACTCGCTTAAAGAAAATGGAAGATCAAGCGAAAAAATCTTTGGGGTAAATAAAAATATGTTATTTTTATCTTATTTATTTGAAGAAAAACAAAGTTTGTTAAAATATGCTTTTTCTCCAGAAGGTATAAAAACAACCTCTACAGGAATTGTTAATTCTACAAAAAATTTAGGAAGATATATAGCTCATAAATTTACCAATCTTGGAGATACGGTTTATGATGCAACCCACGATAGGGATAGCGGCGCGAACTATACAGGATTATTGTTTAAAACTAAAGATGCTGTCAATTTGGACAACATACAAAAAGCATACGAAATTTCAAAGGGTATGTCTCAATTTCGTGAAAGAGAACCAGAGCGTGCCGCGCAATGGATGAGTATAGCAAAAAAATATATGAGTAACATAAAAAAGGATTAATTATTATGCTTTCGATTTTACATTTATTTGAATCAATAGATAAAGAAAAAGTAGAAAAAGTTGAGGTCTCTAAAAATTATATAATTCAAGATTTAAAAGATCGACCTCCCAAAAAAGATATTGAAACATATCGACGTAAAGTCACTTACGATAGAGATGGGAATAAACATATTATTAATTTAGCCATTCTTAAAAATGGTAAAGGTACTAAAGCAACTTCTATTTGGCATACTAATAAAGAGGGTTCGGCAAGATCTATGTTGAATCGTTTAAAAAAGACAAATCCAGAAAAAGTACATGTTAAAGAAATCTCTAAACCAGAGGAGATGTAAATGCTCCCTTTATTTTGTTTATTTGAAGTAGAAAAGAAAAACGATACGAAACTTTCTATAGCAGAAAAAGTCGCTGGTGGATTTGGAATTGCTGGAGGAACTGGTTTATATGCTCTCACCAAAAAATTACAGTATGATGACGAGAGAGGACCAATTTCATCTGGTCAAAAATTTTTACCACCAGAAATTTATAGAGAATATCAGGACGATGTGAATAATATTAAGAATATTGGTCTTGGTGCGGCTGCAACCACTGCCGGTATTCTCGCCGCTCACAAATTATATAAAATGTATAAGAATAAAAAAAGTAGGTGATCTAATTGTGATTAGCATATCTTATTTATTTGAAACCAAAATATTAGATTTTCCAACTAGTCGACAAGACAATGATTCTAGTTGTGGTAGTACTGTTGTTCAGACAATTTTAGCGTATTACGGAATTGATGAAAGACAAGATGATTTGTCCGATAAATTAAAAATGTCTGAAGATGGAATTTCTTATACAAATATTATCAAAACCCTCAAGAAATACAATCTATCTGTTGATGCTCGATCAATGACCATTAATGATTTAAAGAAATATATTAATAAAAAGATTCCAGTTATTATTCTTATTCAAGCATACAAAGATAATAGACAGAAAAAATATAATAGAGAAAATTATAATTATGGTCATTATGTCGTTGCTATTGGATATAATAGTAAACAACTTATTGTTGAGGACCCAGCATTGAATAATCAAATTGGTTATATACCATTTAATGATTTAGAGATCAGATGGCATGGTTTTGGAGAAACAGAGAAAGAAAAATTGGATTATTTTGGAATTGCTGTTAAAGGCAAACCAAAATATGATTCTGATAAAATAATAAAAGTAAAATAGAAAATTTGTTTCTAAAGTTTTCTCATATAAAGTAAAAATAATAGGAGATCTAATTATGATCCCAGTTGGTGAATTATTTATAATTAATGAATCTATTTTTGAAGATACAAAAGAAGCTCTTGCCAAATATTTCAAAATCAAAGAAGTTAAACAATTTATAGATCTTTCAAAAAAGGTTGTCTCTGATGGTGTTAATTCTCTTTCAGAGAAAGAACAAGAGACTTATAGAGGGCTTTTTGATGATCCGGAAGTAAAAAATTATATATCTGCTGCTCGTCGGGCAGGAGAGCGGGATGGTTGGATAAGGGGTGGAACTGTTGGTGGAATTACTGGTGGTGGAATTGGTTCATTTGGTGGAGCTGGAATTGGAGCTGCTGCAGAACTTGGTACTGCTGGAATTGCTACATTGTTTATTACTTTAGGACTTCTTGGTGCTGCAGCAGGTGGAGCTGCTTTAGGATGGACTTTCTCTAAAGCTTTGAGTTGGATTCGAAAATGGAAAGCTGAAGATGATGTAGTCGCACTTGGAAAAGTTGGTGGTCGTATAGGAAGAACTACCCCGATTATTGGATCAAATCTGAAAATATAATAATAAATAGTTAAAAAAGAGATCAAAGATTGATCTCTTTTTAATAGTTAAGCTTCTTTACTGTGTAAATATAATTGTATACAATTATTGATGGCAAAAATTGACATAATTATGCAATAAACTATTCCAGTTTTAATCGGTGTTATCAAGATAAGATATATAATAATTATATTACCAATAATTTTAACAGGAATAAATAAATTAAATCTCATAAGAATTCTAATAATAGGATTCATTTCTTCTCCGTCGCGAGCTAAAACTTGATTTGTTGTTATGATATCAACAATGTTTAAAAATGTAAATACTACACTAAATAGAATATTTAACTCCATCACAGAAACTCCTTATCTTTATTTTATAAAGATATTATTTCTATGTAAAAATAGAAGGTGAAAAGGGAAAGCTAATATGCCCGACTTAATAAATAAAGAATTTATTGGAACCGTTCTTCCAGATAAAGATAATAATCACCAAGGACGGTATAAAATAAATATATCAGAATTACAACCACATACTAAAGATACTGATGGAATATGGGTAAAAAATCATAGTTGTCGTAATAGAATATCACCATCTGCTGTTGGTGTATGTGGAGCGTATTTTCCATTACAACCTGGAATGGCAGTTATCGTAAAATTCTTTTCAAATCATATGGATTCAGGATATGTTGATAGGGTTATTTCCGATGCATATCCTGAGACTTTGCCATTTGAAGCTATTGAAAGAGATGATTTTTATTTATTATTAAGAACTCCAATTCACGATAATATTATAGCTGTTTATGATAGTGATATAGCATCGAAAAATATTCCAAAAAATTCGATTCATGTATATTTCAATAAAACTAGAACCACTATTGTGATTGATGAAAATGGTATCAATGTTAAAACAGATGATAGTGTTAATGCGACAGTTGGCAAAAATGTTAAGATAACTGTTGTAGGAACAGC
>Ga0172381_10008202_pt1 | contig 10248 bp, 13 predicted proteins | sample Leawel6488metaG_FD_119754 | JGI IMG/M metagenome (GOLD analysis project Ga0172381, IMG submission 119754) | Leachate microbial communities from a municipal landfill in Southern Ontario, Canada - Leachate well 64-88 metaG | ecosystem: Engineered > Solid waste > Landfill > Unclassified | place... | reverse complement strand
CCCTCGATATCTTGCTTGGCAAGCAAGCGCACTAACCACTATGCGACTACCACATAAAGCTGACAGGGAGGGACTTGAACCCCCATAGAATTTTACTTCATACGCTGCATTAACAGTGCAGTCTCTTGCCGTTAGAGTACCTGTCAATAAGTGTGGTAAGAGGGATTTGAACCCTCGGAATCTTGTTTGGAAGACAAGCGCATTAGACCACTATGCAACTACCACATAAAGCTGAGAGAGTGGGGCTTGAACCCACGCACTTTTGTTTAACAGACAAACGCTCTGCCAACTGAGCTACCTCTCAATAACGTTTTAAGTAGTCCGTGGGGGATTTGAACCCCATCGTTTCCAGCTTGAAGGGCTGGTATCCTAACCAACTAGATCAACGGACCAAATAACAGGAGTGACGAGTTTTGATCTCGCTACCTTTGGATTGACAGTCCAACGCTCTCCCGATTGAGCTACACCCCTATAAAAACAAAAAAGCCCCATCATTTCTGACAGGGCTTGTATATTTACAATAAATATCCTGTCAGACGCTAATTGCCTCCTCTAATTGCTATGGCTGCTATTCTAATTGTTCTGACATTCATACTATTATCTCCTATTTTAATTATCTTAATAATTGTAATTTACTTATTCTTTAAAAGTATCGTATTTTTCTTTCGTATTTATAATATAACAAAATAATCTATAAAAAACAATAAAAATTTAAATTATTTTGCAACTGGCATTTTTTCTATCTTAATATCATTACCTACTGTAGAATTCATATATTCTTGTAATTCTTCTTCTAATGCTTTAATTTCATTTTTTTTATTTAAAGAAATTTTTCTAGCTCTTATATACATATCTGTAATTATTTTTTGCAAATCATCTCTATAATCTTTATGTATATTAAAAATTTCATCTTTTGTTACAACCCATTTACCTATATACATTGTATCTATAAAATCTATTTCTAATGCTTTTATAACATTAAATTTCAAATCTATATATCTTTGATAATCTTCTTGTTCATATGATGTTAAATGGTTATTAGAAAAAGATGATCTTATAACAGACTCCATATCATGAATCATCAATTTAATAGTAGCTTGATAATATCTATAATCTTCGTATAGATATTTATCTTCTATATCTATCTCATCTTTTTCTTTTAATTTTTCTTTTAATTTTTCTAAATATGCTCTTTGATACATAGTTCTTATATTTGTAAATTGTTCTTTTGTGTAATTCATTTGTTCTTCTAAACAACCTCTATAAGTAATTTCTGATATCTTAGAAACTACATAAGTAGTTTTAGTAAAAGCATGTCTAAAGTCTATAGCATAAGGGCATTTTGAGTGTGGATTATCTAACGGTTTGTAGCCTTTAGAATTTGAATCTATATCAAAACCTGAACCTCCAGGTAATTTTACAGATATTTTACCTTTTAAAACAAGTGTTACTATAAATATTACTAAAAATATAGTTATAACACTTAATAATATCCAAGGATTAGAAAATAAGCTTAAAATAGTAATAGATTGGGTAACATCTGCAGCAAATAAAGGAAAACTTAATAATAGTATTAATATAAATTTTATTAACATAATAAATTCCTTTGATAAATTTATTATGTTAATTTATTTATTGTTAAAAAATATCTATAAAAAATAATTTTTAATATTTATACACCTGTATGACCAAAACCACCTTCACCTCTAATAGTGTTATCTGGTAATTTGTCTACGACTTCTATATCTAACATTTCTACCCTTTGTACAACTATTTGAGCAATTCTGTCACCCTTACTAACTTTCCTTTCTACTAAAGAATCATTAATAAGTATAACACCAATCATACCTCTATAATCAGCATCTATTGTTCCAGGTGAATTTTCTACACTTATACCTTGTTTTAATGCAAGACCACTTCTAGGACGCACTTGTATTTCATAACCTTCTCCAACTGTACCATTATTGCCTGTATCAACTAAAATTCTATCACCTGGCTGCATAACATAGCTATCAAGATTTACATCTTGCGCCACTTCTACACTTGTATAGCTTTCTTCATCTTCTGTAACATATTTATGAGTAAACACTTTAACTATTTTATAAACTGAAACATCAAAACCTGATGATAATGGGGTTGCCCTTGTAGGAACTACTGAATCTTCATATCTTTTTTCAATTAACAAATTAGGTCTTTTTATTTCTGATACTATATTTGTAATATTTGTAACGTTTACTATCTTTTCCACATCACTCATTTTATTTTTCCTCCCCTTTACTTTTTTCTATACTATTTAAAGCTTTTTGAATATCTTCTAACAATTTTATTACAATATTTTTGTTAAACGGAAAATCTTTACTATTAGACAAAACACTTAAAACAAAGCTATTTACTTTTAAATTTAATAGCATTATTTCTTCTAATTCATTTTGATTCATTCTTGTACTCACAATTTTCAGAAAATAAACATTCTTTACAGTCCTTGTTTTTACCTAACATATTACACATATCTTTATTATCATTATTTGTTTTTTTCTTTGGAAAAATGGTTCTATATTTAGTAACTATCAAACCCAAAGTTCCAAACAATTTTTTATAACAACAAATACCATATGGCCCTCTACCTGAATAATAGTGTCCAGACTTTATTTTTTTACCACATTCTATACAGGTAGAAGTTGTAGTAATATTTTCAGAATCAAAAAATTTTTCAAACATATTATGCTCTTTGGATATCAACTAAACTATATAAAGATATCATTAGATCACTTTCATCTTCTGTTTTTAATACTATTACTTCAAACTTAATTTTTGAAGCTGCAGTAACTGAACTACTCATATTAACCTCTAAATCTGCAACTTTAATATTAATATCTTTTCTTACAATATTATTTACATTTCTGCAAGCATTATTAAGGGCAACTTTAACTTTTGAATCACGCATTAAATCTTCTACCAATTCCCTATTTTTTTCATCCATGTTTGCATGAGAAGCAACATTATACTCTCCAGTTTTAACATCATAATTAAAATATAAATCTGCTAATTTCTTCATAATTCCCCCCTTATTTATTTTTTTTCAATTCTTCTACTTTTTCCATAATATTAGATTTACTTGCTTTTAAGTTTTTAATATTCTCTTCTATTTCTAACAATTCTTTCTCAAGAGTTTGAGTTTCAGATTTTTTAATTTCAACATCACTCATTTTTTCAGCTTTAGTTTTTTCTAACTCTTCAATCTTATTTTTAATCTTATTCATTTCATCTATACCTGCATTAATCATAAAACTTGAAGCATCAATAATTCTTATTTTTTCCATAACTTTCTCCTCTTATTTATTAAAAACCAATTTAAGTTGTTCTATATCTTTTGTTTGATAATATTTAGGTAAAGAATTTATTATCTGATGACCATAATTTTTTGTTAAAATTCTTCTATCTAATATAGCTAATACTCCGGTATCAGTTTCTCTTCTTATTAATCTACCAGTTCCTTGTTTTAGTTTTAATATAGAATCTGGCAAACTATATGTGGCAAATGGATTCAAACCCTTTTCTTTTATAAAATCCATTCTTGCTGCAACTAAAGGTTCACTAGGATTTGCAAATGGTATCTTAGGTATTATAACACAACTTAATTTTTCGCCAGGAACATCTACACCCTGCCAAAAAGATTCTGTGGCAAATAATATTGAATTTTTATTATCTAAAAACTGTTGTATTAATTTATCTCTAGAACAATTTGAACTTTGTCTAAAAGCTGGGTATTCCCAATCATTTAGAGTTTCAATAATTAAATCATAAACATCATTCATCAACTTATAAGATGTAAATAATATAAATGCCCTACCTTCTGATATTTTTATAATCTTTTTAATTTGTTCTGAAACTCTTTCCGCAAATTGTTCTGAATTATTCACGGTTGGTTCCATGCTATCTTCTGGGACACATAACATAGCCTGATTAAAATAATCAAAAGGAGAACCTACCATAAGAGTTATACAATCATCTACGTCATCTATTCCCAATCTTTCAGCTATAAAATTAAAACTATTATTTACAGCTATTGTTGCTGAAGTTAAAACACAAGAATCTATTCTGCCGAACAAATTAGTTCTTAATTCTTTTGCAATATCTATAGGACTTCCACAAATAGCAATCTTTTTTTCGCTAATATCTACCCAAAATGCCCAATCCTCTTCTCGCATAGACATTAATCTATTTAATTGAATCATTAATAAATCTGTTCTTTCAACAAAAACCTTTAAATCTTTAACTTCCCTATTAGACTCTTCTTCTTTAGTTATACATTCAACTATATCTGATATGCTATTTTTAATTTTATCTAAAATTCCCATTAAAGGCATATGATTTACAAAATTTGGTTCTTTTAATCTTAATGTAAAAGAACTACCTTCTTTTTTTGAATATTTTTCTCTAATATCATTAAAAAAGCTTATAGTTTCTAACGTTATTTCTTCTACTATATTAGCTAATTCATTAAGTATTTTAGTTCCGACTATTTTTCTTAATGTTTTATTGTTATTGATATTAGATACCAATGTTCCAGTAAAATGTTTTAATCTATGATTACTTACTTGTATTCCCATAAAATTAGAAGCAACATTTTCTATATCATGAGCTTCATCAAAAATTACAACATTATGCTTAGGTAAAACAGCATTATCCATTGTAAAATTTACAGCTTTTCTTACTGCTAAATCAGAAAAGAACAATGCATGATTAACAATTAATACATTAGCTGATCTTTGTCGTTCTTTAGCTTTAAAATAAAAACATTGTTCATAAAAATCGCAAGTTTTTTTATGACAGCTATCGCTTTCAGCACAAATATTAGACCATAATTTATTATCTATATTATCACAAAAGTCTTCTCTTGTTCCACCATTATTTTCAAAATCACTATCATCTATTTCATTATTTTCTTCATCATCTGAAATAATACTTTCTATTCTTTTTATAATACTACTTGTATTACTATCTTCATCTAACTCATCTAATAAACTTCTTTTTTGTTTAGAAAGCTCATGTATTTTTAAAAATTTATCGTTATTATTGCAATAGAATGAAACAATATCTCTTATTTCTTTAATATTATCAATATTCTCAGAATTTAAATATTTCATTAGTCTATAAAAGCAAATATAGTTACTAATTCCAACTATTTTTTCAGCAACAAAATCAAATGGTAATATTTTTTTTAAAAAAGGTATATCCTTATTCAAAATTTGACTTTGCAAATTTTTAGTTTTAGTTGATACAATTACTTTAACATTGTTTTCAAAAGAATATTTAATAGCAGGTACAAGATAAGCAAATGTTTTGCCTGTTCCAGTACCTGCCTCTATTAAAGCATGTTTTCTAGCATTTAAAGCCAATTCTACAGAGTTAGACATATCTATTTGTTGTTGTCTTGGCTGATAGTTATCACTTTCTTTACTAAATATGCCATTAGCACCTAAAATTGAATCTATATATTCTGACATTGATAAAACCTATCTCTTTTGAAAAATAAATTATTCTATATTAACAACAATATCTGGGCCTTGTAAATTATCTAAATCTTCATTTTCTTCTATAACTTCTTCAACTATCTCATCCTCTAATTCAGACTCATCTAATAACTCTAAATCTTTTTCAACAGAATCAAAAAAGTCTGACAAAGTAGTATTCAAATCATTTATAATATTATAAATTTTTGATGTAACATCTACTAAATCATCTTGAAAACCATCTACTATTGGTTTAATTTTATCATAAATTGAAGGTTTTTTAGCTACCTCTTTAGTGTCTAAACCATTAACTTTAGATTTAATTAAATCATAATCTTTAGTTATTTTTTCAACTAAATCATTACAACTCTTTTTTAAATTACTATCAGACATTTTATACCCCCTAAAATTATATTATAACAAAAATCTAATATTTACTTAATATTATATTATAACAAAAACCTAATATTAAGTAAACATTTATTTTAAAAAATATTTTTCAACCTTTAATTGTTGTTTTTTCTTAATTCTTCCAAAATCTCTTCATTAACTTTAACTAACTTATCTAACTTTTCCATTACACCTAACATTGCTTTACCCATAGTAACTAAAGCTTTTTCAATTGCTTCAAAATTCATATTAACCTCCAATATTAAACCAAGTATCTAATTTTCTTGATGCTATATAATCTGACATAAAAACTATAAACTCAGGACTTTGAGCATTTTCTAAATTTGCTGTATGTGGCATAACACTCCAATACCCATAATGACCTTCTATAGCTCTCATAATTCTATCAAAAAATGGCAATTTATACATAAAAATATCTTCATTTTGATAACTAATTTTTTTCATTCTCAAGTGTTCTCTTACATAATATGGATGTAATGAATCAGTGCCCAAATCATTACCATCTTTCTTTTCCCTACCCTCAAACCCTGCAGTTAATAAATCATGCAATATAATAGCTGCAAGTACTGTATCATGTTCTTCTTCTTTTTCAACTTTCAAAGAAATTCCTTTATGGTCATACCATCCTAATCCTTTCATAATAACTAACGACATATTAGTAGCCCTTTTAACATGTAATAATAGACCATTCTTTTCACATTCATCAGCATTATGATATTTACCTGATTTACTAGCTGGAGTTGTCCAAAAATATTTTGGAGAATGATTTATTAATACGTTTCTAACAAAAGATTGAACGTTAACATTTTTAATAAGTTCTACAAAACTCATAAAATTAAGAGCATATAAAATTTGATTAGCGTTTTCAGGATCTCTTAGCATTCCAACAGTTTTAGAATCATTCATCTTTACTCCTCTTTACCTATTGTATTTTCAATTAAATTATCAACCATTTTATACAAATCTTCTAATGTACCATTATTTTCTATTAAATTGTCAAAACTAAAATTATTTAAATCATTTTCTGATGGATGGTCAGCACCATATTCTATTTTGGGGCAATTATCCCTAGTAATTTTAACTGTAGTACAACCTACTTGAGAATTATTTAGAAAAACAAAATCTGAAACTTTATTAAAAGCACCGTAATATTCTATTTGATATTCTTTCCATATCTCTTCACCTATATTTTGTATAATATTTACCAAATTTTTTTGATCAAAAGTAGAACATAATTCTATAATTTCATTTTTATATCTACAATCAGAAATAACAAAATGTTCATCTTTATTAGAAATATTCATATCTAATATGTTTGATATTACTTTATCTACCCAAAAGTTTTTTCCAAATTCATCTCTATACATTTGACCAATAGCCTGCAATATTCTTCTACTAAATTCAGTTTTATGGTCATAACACTCATTATAATTTAAGCCAAAATACTTCATGGCCATATCTTTTAAAGGTTTTGCAAACCATACTTTTTTAGCTCCAGTTTTTTTAACAATATAATCTGCTATTGTATCCTTACCACTTCTGGCTTTGCCATTAATCAAAAAAATCATAAGAACCTCCAGTTTTATTTACTCCTTCTTTTGGTAATTCTGATAAAAATATAGAAGGTTGGTTAATTGTTACAACTCCATATTTTATAGAAGAAGCTGTATTTGTAATATATAATTTGTTTTTAGCTCTTGTTAAAGCAACATAAAATAATCTTCTGGCTTCTTCGATATTTGTATCTAAAGCTTCATGAGGAAAAGAACCCTGATTTAAACTTATTAAAAATACAGTATCAAACTCTAAACCTTTTGCACTATGTATAGTAGATAACCTAACGGCATTATCTTTATCTGTACTTGCATTATCTGACCTTAGTGACATATAATCTAATAAAGATTGTAAACTTTTATTTTCAACTTCTTTTGAAGATATATTTATTATTTGTTCTATACTTTCTTTTCTGTTAATTAGCTCTTCTTCTGATTTAGCCTTTTCTTTTAAATATACATAATATCCGCTTTCAGACATTATATATTTTATTAATTCAGGAGAATCATGTCTCATAGTTCTTGCCTTAGAAATAAAATCTCCAAAAGCCTTAGCCTTATCTTTACTATTTTGCAAAATGTCAATAATAGATTTTTCTTTTGAATCTTCTATTATTTTATCAATAGTCTTATTGCCAATTCCTCTTTTTGGAGTTTGTATACAACGTCTAAAAGAAAAAATATCATTAGGATTATCTATAAATCTTAAATAAGATAGTAAATCTTTAACTTCTGCACGATCATAAAACGATACACCATGAATAACTTTTGTTGGAATATTTCTTATAGCTAATGCATCTTCTATAATTCTAGATTGAGAATTAATTCTATATAAAACGCAATAATCTTTAAATTGTTTAATATCTTTATTCTTATTAATTAAATTTGCTATAAAATTTGCCTGCTCTTTTTCACCAGAAAACTTTATCACCTCTATGTTTTCACCATTATCATTGTTAGTCCACAATTCTTTTTTTACACCATTAACATTTTTATTTATAACATGATTGGCAACATTTAAAATCTTTTGAGTTGACCTATAATTTTGTTCTAACTTAATAATATTAGAATCATGGTAAAACTCTTTAAAATCAATAATATACGATGGATCAGACCCTCGAAAATTATAGATCGATTGGGAATCATCACCGACCACCATAAGACTATTATAAACATGATTATGCAACTCTTTAACTAACTCAAACTGAGCATCGTTAACATCTTGAAATTCGTCTACTATAATAAATTTAAATATCTTTTGATACTTTTCTCTTATTTCTTTATTTTCTTTTAATAATAAAACTGTTTTTGCGATCAAATCATTAAAATCTAAAAAAGAGCATTGTTTTAAGAGTTTTTCATATTCTGTATATATTGGTTTTACCCATTTATACTTATTAATTTCTATGCTATCAGGATAAATCAGACTATTTTTTAATTTTTCTATTTCTTGCTTAGCCTTACTACAACCGTCTTTTGTTTTAAGTACTATTTCTGTAGCTTCACCCAATAATGATGACGCTTGATTATCATCGCATATTCTGATTTTTGACAAACCTAAGTAAGATAAATTATCTTTTAATAATTTATAACAAAAAGAATGGAAAGTACCTATATTACTATTTTGTCTATTAATAGGGTTAAACTTACTAATTCTATCAACCATTTCATCTGCAGCTTTATTAGTAAAAGTAATGGCTACAATATTAGAAATATGACAACCATTACTCAATAACGTTTTTATCTTTTCTGTAACGCAGTGTGTTTTTCCTGATCCTGCACCAGCTAAAACTAATAATTCTTTACTATTATCTAAAATAACTTCTTGTTGTTTATTGTTTAACATTCAAATTCCTTTTAATACGATATTTATAATTATATTTTAATCTTCTAACCTATATTTCAATTCTTTCCAAAAAGATTGTCCGGTTTTTGATTCTATTAATTTTATTAATAATGAATCATCTATATTTTTGATAGCATTTTTTAATAAACCTATTTTCTCTTTATTGTTAGAATTCTTTTTAAATCTAACAAATTCATTCCAATAACATGATGGACAAACTATTAAATCTTCATTATTGTTTTTAATATTAATAAAATCTATATTTTTATGTTCATGACAAGATATATAATTTTTATTATTATCTTTATAAATTGAACCTATCAAATTATATTCAGGGAACCAAAATTCATACTTAGCTTCTATATTTTCACAACATTCTACATTTAAAACACCTTCTATATCACAATCTATATCATTATTTGTATTTACTATATAACATTCATTATTTTTAACTATATAAGTATTACAAAGATAACCATAAAAACTTATTGGTGTATTTTTATCTAAAACGCTACTTCTAATTGTTTTAATGATATTTTTATTTAGTAAACTATTATCTACTCTATTTTTAAGAATAAAAATAGCTAACTTAAATACAGACGGATAAGCATCTAAAGATACGGTAAAGCAATTAGAATTATTTTCTTTCATAATTAATCCAATTTTATGCTATTTAGACCGTTTTCGCCCCATTCAATAATATCATTATCTATAGATAAACAAAACTTAAAAATACTAAATATATCTATACAATCTTTTTCTGTATAACCACAAATATAAAAAGAATCTTCTTCTATTAACCATTTCCGTTATTTAAAATCTAAACAAACCTGATCATGACCAAGGATTTTTCGGATTTTAACCTCAAGAAACGACCACTAAAAATTTTAGGATCGAAAAGAAATCTATAACAGATTTTAGACTT
>Ga0172381_10008199_pt1 | contig 10249 bp, 17 predicted proteins | sample Leawel6488metaG_FD_119754 | JGI IMG/M metagenome (GOLD analysis project Ga0172381, IMG submission 119754) | Leachate microbial communities from a municipal landfill in Southern Ontario, Canada - Leachate well 64-88 metaG | ecosystem: Engineered > Solid waste > Landfill > Unclassified | place... | reverse complement strand
CTTTTAACAGGAGTGTGCGGAGCTAGTATCTCGGATGTTCTAACAAGTGTGCAGACACTTTCAACACTTAGTAATATTGTTATTACAACGGTAACGGAAGGTACGGATGACGAAAGCGACAATGAACTAAGAATAAGACTACAAGCTATTAACTCAATATCCTCTAACGACGACGTAGATAGTATTTACTCGGCGTTAAGGAATTTAAGTAATACTACAAAAGCGAGAGTCTACGAAAATGATAGCGCTTCTGCTGATGCTCATGGTGTTAATCCATACTCTATAAATGCTATCGTTTTGGGAAGTACAGACCAAGAGATAGTCGATGTTATAGGGGTTAAAAAACCAGCGGGAACGCCAACACAAGGCGCAAGCTCTGGTACTTATGTAGATAATAAAGGTTATGGCAAAACTATTTACTTTGATAGACCAACGCAAAAAAGAATATATATAGCAGCCTCAGTTACTGCAAAGCCTGGACAAATAGCGCCTGATGCAAGTTACGACGACCTAATTAAAGGTAACTGCCAAGAGTTTATAAACGACTTAGATATTGGCGAGAACGTTTCGTATACAACGGTGTACGGAATATTCGCTTGTCCAATTACTTTGGCGGGTTCGCTCCCAATAAGCCCGTTTGATATTGTTAGTTTACAGATGAGTAAAGTTAGTGCTTCTAGTGGCTTTGCAGCATCTAGTGTTGCGATTGGTACAAGAGAATATGCTTGGGTTGACGACCACGACGCAGATATTACGATTACAGTTATGTAAGAGGATTTATGGAGCTAGAAAAATCTTTACTTTATCAATACCGAAATAGTACAGCTTTTAATAGCTACACTACGGCGGAGTATAATCTTGTAGCACAAGCCTCACCTATTAATTTAATTAACTTTTTTGACATAGACGCTGCGGTGGGTGTTTGGCTTACTCAGTTGTCTAATATTTTTAACGTACCAAGAGTTTTTGTTAATATCGGAAATATAATAGTTCTTGACGTAGATAGTCTTGACGACCCTACACACGTACTAGACGGTGGCGTTACCCCTATTGATGATACAATTTTAAGAGCGTTATTAAAAGCACGTATTTATAGAAACACGGCAATAGTTAAGAGTGTAGATTATATAAATGATGTTTTTGTAGATGTAATTAATCCGTCGGTATTTGAGGTTGTAGAGGGTACTAAAGCCTTAACGTTGAATATTACACTGACACAAGTACAGAACTTACTTCTTAACGCTTTAAGAACAATAGACCCTAAGTGGTTTGGTTGCCCTGCGGCAACTTCGGTAACTTATAATTTAACAATAGTATAGGAGGACGATATGAAAGTTTGGGGTTTTGGTGCGGGATTAACAAGTGCGGATTTAAACGGGAACTTTGCCGAAGTACAATTAATGATGCCGCCTATAGGTTCTATAATACCATTCTATGATTATAATGGTGCTTTGACTTTTAATACAACATATTATGCTTACTGTAATGGACAGACCAAGACAATAGCAGGTAGTTCTAGGGTATTACCAGACTTGTCTAATCGTTATCTAGTAGGTTTTGGTACAGAAGGCGGTGCTGATATAGGAACCGCTGCTTGGGCAACAGCAGCAGTTGGTAATACAAGTCATCAAGTTAGTTTAGCACATACTCACACAGGGCCAAGCCATACCCACACAGGCCCAAGTCATACTCATAGTTTTAGTGATAGCTTTAGTGGAATAACAGCAGGTTCAGCTCCTTCAGCTTATTTTATAAATAACGGACAGGTTGACCACGCTGTTGCATCTTCTGGACACACTCACGCATTCAGCGGTTCTGTAAGTGGAACTACTGGAAGTGGTGGAACAGGAAACACGGGTGCTGGTGGAACAGGAAACACGGGTGCTGGTGGAAGTGCAACACAAAGCATTCAACCACGTTCTATTTCTGTTAGATTTATAATGAGGATTTTATAGGAGGTTTTAATGGTTTTTATTCCTAAAGACGACCAAAGATTGCCAGATTTTTTTACTATTACTGTTAATTATTTAACAGGTAGAAAAGAAACTATTGAAGTTTCTGGACTACAGGTAATTAAGGATTTCAATATGTATGAAATATGGACAAGGGAAGATACGATGAAAGTAATACTTATATCGGCTATTGAAAGTATAGATTATGATAAAGAATGGAGTAAAATTGTCCGAATAAAAGAAGAATTAGCTAAAAAGGCATAAAATTATGAATACTGAGGCAATCCATGACCTGTAACATCAGCGATATATTTGAAGATAGTATAGAAGAAGTTGTTTTTGAGGGTGTTAACATTAGCACTGTAACCGACGGCAGTTGTAGCTGTACACCGTGCGAGCCTGTTTTACCAGACACAGAAACTATTGAAGAATATATGTTCGATGAGGAAAACCTTTTTCCCCCTCACCTTATTAGAGGCAACTTACTAGCAACCCCTGGAAGAACAACAACAACAGGCCAATGGCAACTAGCCCTTTTTGGTGGTGGGGTTGTATTTGACGTAGACCCTAATTTACTTCCAAGCCCTACGACGGCAGATATAGGCAAGATTTTAACAGTAACGGGTGCTGGTACATACGCCCCAATGGCGGTGGGAAATACTATACAACAGCTTCAAGCTCTTGCACAGACGGTAGACTTTGAAGTGGTTTCGGCTATCCCTAGAAATTACATGATTACATCAATTATCCTAAGAAATAAAACCGCTTATTCTGTAATAGTTAAGATAGGAACTAGTTTAGGAAGCGATGACTTAGGGTTTGTAAGTGTAGACCCTGACACGGCGGACGACAGTATTTTGACTTTAAACAAGAGCTTTAACGCCAATTTTAAGACGTTATATTTTTCAAGTGATAGTTGGAACAACGCAGAAATAGACGTAAGTATTAATTATCTGAGGTACTTTTAAATGAAAAAATTATTATTATTCTTATTATCGTTTAACTTACTGGCTGGAACTGTTACAAAAAGTGATAGTTTTATAGCTAAGGACAGTTACGTAATAGGCGATAGTGCAAAGAAATATACGACATTCGTGCCACAAACAATGTCTAGTAACCAGACTTACTACTTACCTACAACTCCGCCAGTAGGGACACAGGTATTTACTTGCAATGCCGCTGGTTATTGCTCTTGGTCGAGTGGGACTTTAGGATACACTCCTGCTAATATAGACCAGACAACGCCTCAGACCTTTGTAGGCACTTGGACAATTCCAACCCTACATTTAATAAATCCTCTTTCAGATACTTATATATTAAATAGTTCCACGTGGAACAATAAACAAGCCGGAAGCCTTAATCTAACATCAATCTCAGGACTAAATTATTCAACAGGTACGCCTTTTGTCGTAATGACGGGGGTTAATACTTTTGGATTTGATACCACTACTTATGTACCTACAAGTACAACTGTAAACGGTCATGCTCTAACTGGGAATATATCGGTTACTAAAAGCGACGTAGGGCTTAGTAATGTTACTGACGATAAACAGGTAAAAGGGTTAAGTGCGGGTACCACGGTAGGGCATTTTGTAGCCTTTGGTACTGACGGGTACACAATAGCAGATAGCGGTTATACTGGTAGTTCATGGATAACAACAGAAAGCGACCCTATCTTTTCAAACTCAAATGCCGCAAGTATTACAAGTACAGATATTTCAAACTGGAACGGTAAATTATCCTCAATCTCAGGAACTAACCTTGATAATGTTTGGAATACTAATGGGATATTAGTAAGAACTGGAGCGGCAACCTATTCTACAATAACGGACAACTCTTCTAATTGGAATGACGCTTATACGTATAGACTAACTTCTGCAAGCGGGAACTCTCCATTAACTTTAACATTAGGTACAAACTCGTTAACTGGTTCTATAAGTCAATCTAATAGTAACACTAACGGGTATCTAAGTTACACTGATTGGAATACTTTTAACAGTAAACAACCAGCGGGTAATTATATAACTTTAAGTTCTTTATCTGCTACTGCCCCTATAACCTATAATTCGGCGACAGGTGGTATTTCTACTTCTATGGCAACGGGAAAACTGCTAGGTAGGGCAACTGCTCTTACAGGTGTTGCGGAAGAGATAACACTAGGAACCAACCTATCCTTTACTGGTACTACACTAAATGCAGCAACACAAACTCAAAGCGATTGGAACCAGAACAATAATAACTCAGTAGACTATATTAAGAATAAACCAGGTAACGCTTTACTGTTAGACCAGACAACACCGCAGACAGTAATTAACGGTATTCCAACTTTTAATCTTGGAATAGTAAGTAACGTTGGTACAAAAACCCCGTCGGTATTCCCTGCAACCGATACCACTTCCGCTTTTCAAATAAGACAAGCCGATAATGTGACTCCTGTTTTAACCGCTGATACTACAAACAGCATGATACAAATAGGGACTGCGGCTAATTCAACAGATTACCCAAAGGCTAGGCTTGTAGTCTCACAGGCTGATAGTACACATACTTACGCTTTTAATCTAGGTGTAGTAGGTGAGGCGGTAGGTAGTAGTGTCCTAAAGGGTGTCGGTGTTGGAGGTGTGTCGCTATTAGGTGGCACAAAAGATGTCTTTGGGACTTTTGGGCGTGCTAAAGTAGGAGCAACAGCCTACACAGGCGATGCTATTGGACTAAAAGGCGCAAGTGAAGAGACACATGCTGGCGGCAGAAACATTGGTGTTTATAGTATCGCAAAACTAGGCAATAGTAACTATTCGTTCTATGGCGAAGCTGGCGATATATATAATAATGGGAATATTAATATTCCTACTGGTTCTGCTTATAAAATTAATAATAATAATTTAAGTTATTCCGACGTAGGGGCACAAGTTGCGGGTACTTATGTAACTTCGGTAACAGGAACGGCTCCGATAGTTTCAAGTAATGGAACTACACCCGCTATTTCTATAACTTCGGCTGATGCTACACATGCGGGATCGGTTCCGTTAAGTGGAACTCCTACTAACAACCAATTCTTGCGTTCTACAACTACCACAGGAGCTGTGAGTTGGGAGAACGTATCAGACAACGACATATATGTAAACCCTCTTGGAACTCCAACGTATAAGACTTTAAGAGATTATATAACCAACACAACTTCATCAGGTAAGGTTTCAGGTGGCGCACTTGCCGCAGTAGATGCCACTCATATTTCGATAGCGGCTGGTACTGGATATATTAAGACAACTAATTCTAGCACTGGTACGACAGTATCTTTTGACTGGTCTGCAAACAATAATTTATTAATTACAACAGGATCTGTCAATTATATCTATATAGATTACAACTCAGGCACTCCTATAATTGCAGCTACAACGACAGAAAGCAATATAAACAGAAATACTCAAATACCAATCGGTGCTTGTTACGGCGACGGAAGTGAAAATCCGCACGTATTTACTGATGGTGTTTTACTCAATAACTGGATAACTAACGAACAACACAGATTACTAGAAGTACGTCGGTCAGAACACGCAAGCGGGGCAGAAGTCGGAGCGACAGGCACCAGAAATATATCACTAACTACTGGTATATTTTATGTTGCGGGCACAAGAACAGTATTTCCACCATTTGATAGTTCGGGGGCTGATAAGTTTAGATATGTATATTCCAACGGTCTAGGCGGCTGGACAGATGTAATAAATCAAACACAAATAGATAATACTCACTATGATAATGGTACAGGAACTTTGGCAACATTATCGTCCAATAGGTACGGTGTCCATTGGGTATATATTCTCGCAGATAATACTATATATATAAAATACGGTATTGGAGACTATACCCTTGCCCAGGCTCAAGCTGCACAAATACCAGCCTCTATGCCTAACGAATTAACACAGTTTGGCGTACCAGCGGCTAAGATAATTATACAAAAATCATCAGCTACTTTTAACTCTATAATTTCGGCATATACAACACCTTTTGGTACTACTGCCCCATCAGACCATTCAACGCTTTCTAATCTTGATTATGCTAATGCGGGGCATACTGGTTTTCAAGCAACGTTAACAAATCCTGTAACTGGTCCTACTACTAACACAGCCGATTATATTCCTCAATGGGACGGAGCTAACTCTAAATTATTGAAAGACGGTCTTGCTGTTGGAACTTCCGCAAACAATATAGTACAATTAGATGCCAGCGGATATATACCACAAGTTGTTGGCACAAATATTGCTGGAATGATACAGGCGTGGGCTGGTGTAGCAGTACCGACCGGCTGGTTAAATTGTGATGGCAGTTCGGTATCAATGACAACTTATGCGACTTTATGGGCTGCATTAAGTTTATCGCAAGGTGAGGCGACAATATCCAATGCAACACCTGTGGTTGTAACATTAAACGGTCACGGGAGAGCAACAGGTGACGCTATATATTTTACAACGACAGGAGCTTTACCTGCACCGTTGGCGGTTAGTACAACTTATTATGTCATATATGCAAGTTCTGATACTTTTAATTTAGCCACGACATACGCTAATGCTTTAGCTGGTACTAAAATAAACACAACTAATGCAGGAAGCGGAACTCATACTTTAATTTATGCTCCTTATGGAATAGCATCAGCAACGAATTTTTATCTACCCGACTTCAGGTCGGCAACGATAAGGGGCGTAGGAACTCCTACAAGATTTACAAGTAACACAGTTGTTGGATTAGGTAATCCTATAGATGATAAATTCCAAGGACACACTTTTGTTATTTCTAATGATACAGATAAAAGATTAGCAATGGAGGCTACAAATACCACACCTGCAATGACAGGAGTAGATAATAATGCTTCTGTTATTTCGGCTAGAAAAAATTACAACAATTATATGATACCTGGAACTGATGGCACTAACGGAACACCACGAATAGGACTTGAAACGACTAGTAAAGCTATTGGAGCATTTTGGATTATAAAATATTGAGGTGGCTATGAAAAAAATATTTTTAATTTTAATTGTTTTATTCTCAGTAAATTCTTTTGCAATAAAAGGGTATGTTTATAATTCTAATACAAAGGAATATGTTGGAGATATGGACCTACAATTTGACCCTTTAGAGAGTAAAAAAGTGGGGAGTAATATTTATTTGTTACCACCTGGTACAACAACAACGCCCCCACCATCTTTTGATATTTCAAAGCAGAAAGTAATTTGGGATAATAAAAAGTGGAATATAGAAGCTATCCCTACCCCTCCTCCTGCACAAGAACCAGTAAGGCCAACAGCAAAAGAGCTATTACAACAAAAAGAAGAGGCGCTGATACGTGCCGAAATAAGAAAGATAGCTATAGAACGATTGGGCGACAAATTAGAGCTTATAAAAGAGTGAGGGAATATAAATGTTAGCTGTAGTTATGATAGTTGTAACTTTAATTCTAGGGACTCAGTTAAAAGATGATACCCCTCATGAAACAAAAAAAATGGAGCAAGGTGAAAAATGAAATGGAAGAACTTTTTTCAATTATCGCTAATTACGACCGTGGCATTGTTGGGCTGTTACTTCTCAATATCTCAGGTCTATTATGGCTTCACTTCAAAGAACATATCAAGCGGCTTGAAAAAGTCGAACGATATACCGAGGAGCACAATAAAGCCCACGTTGGACTTGCGAAAGATTGTAGCGACCGACACGAGTATAAAGGCATAGAAAGGAGGCGTAGATGACTACTTTTGATATCGCTCTTGAAAAAATACTTAAAGTCGAAGGTGGATATTCCAATTCGCAGGAGGATCATTAACGGAGGTGAAACTAACTTTGGAATAACAAAAGCTGTGGCAATGGAAAACAGCTACAACGGAGATATGAAAGACATTCCAATAGATGTGGTTAGAAATATTTATAAAACAAAATATTGGGATATGCTGCATTTAGATGCTATAGAAAAATATTCTATAGCAATCGCTATTAAACTATTTCAAATGTCTATAAATATCGGACCACATACTACTTCTACAATATTCCAAAAATGTATCAACCTGTTTATTAAAGATGAAATACAAGAGGATGGCATTATAGGCGACAACACCCTTTTAAAGTTTTATAAGATAGTAGAACATGATAAAGAAAATATAATAAAGACATTAAATCTTTTCCAGGGGTATTTATATATTAAAATATGCCAGAGAGACAAAGACCAGAAAATATTTTATAGAGGATGGCTTTCAAGAGCGTTTTTGTGATATAATAAAAAATGGAGGATAAAAAAGATGTTTGAAACACTAACAACAGGACAATGGATTTCAATCGTATTAGCAATACTTCTTGCAATCAGCGAGATACTTCCTTTTACTTCAAAGGTAAAGGCTAATAGTTTATTTGGAGGAATAATTAATATAATAAAGATGTTCGCAAAAAAGTAGAAGAGCCCGAACGGTTGGTTAATAACCAGCCGTTAGCTGTATCACAAGCGGGGCCTAAAATGAATACAATTCTAGTATTTTTAACGACGTATGCTCAACCAATATTAAACTTTTTTAATTGGTTGGCTGAGAAAATTACGCAGAGAAAAGCCAATACTGCAAAAGCAAAGATTGATGCTGCGGTACAAAGTGGCGACGTTAATAGTATTAATCAGGATTTAAGTAAATGAAACTAATCGCTCCCCTCTTTATAGCATTAGTTATGACGGGTTGTTCCACCATGGGGCAGCCCGTCCATACATTTAATACTAAATGCCTAGAAAAACCATGCAAGACAGTTCAAATGCCAGTCGATGATTACGAACTTTTAACACAAGTATATTATTTGTATTTTAATATCTCGCCCAAATAAACGGAGCATACATGACTAAAACAATAGAGAGTGTTACAGTCCTTAAAACAATTAATGGCAAAATATGGAATTACGACCTGCTAGTCGATGATGAAAAAATACATATAGAAGCAGAAAAATCTTTAACTTTAGAAGAATTAGACAGTTTAATACCTAATAAAAATAACTAATAATTACATATATTTAAGAAATAAACCAAAAATAAATTAAAAATAAATTAAAAATAACTTTACTTTTATACCAAAAAGAGTATAATAGTAAATATTGGAGGTTACAAAAACATGAATAAAGAAAAATTAAGAATTGCTAGGCACTTCGGCTTGAAGTTTTGCAAACAATGCAGGGAACTTGCTCCAATGGAAACGGTAAAATGAAAATAACATTAAAAAGAAAACCAGTAACAAAAAAAGATATTGGAAAATATCTTATTGACCCCAATGGATATTCTTTTTTAATTGTAGATGTGGATAACAATAACCATTTTCTAGTTGGTTGTGATTGGTGGTCTTGCGATACCGATAGATTTTTTTGGGATACAAAAGAAAATGAACTTACCAACGTTTTGATAGATATACTTACGCCTTGCAGGGAGATAAATCATGACTAAAAAAACAGAAAAACAAAAAGGGTTTTTGAATTTTGCTATTGATGCTAATTTAAGATCAGAATTTAAAAAATATTGTAAGATTAATAAGATTAATTATTATCCAACATTAATAGGAATTGTAGAACAAGCTTTGAAAAAAATTATAAAAATTTGAAAAAAGGGAGGGGAAAAATGGATTATGAAACAAAAAGACCTTTTAGTTTTGGTGGTTATGTTATTCTAGCTTTTTTTATTGGTTCTATGCTAGGTATTGCAATATTAGCTTCTAACGTTCGTGACCTTGCACAAGAAAACGAGATTTTAAGAAAAGACCTTAAAACTAGTATTGAGATTTGTCCGGTGTTGAAAGAAGTTTTATAAATTGAGGCATTTATGAAAAACTTACTTTTGATATTTGGTTTGATTTTATTATATGGATGTGGCTGTAAAGACAATACATTTGAACCATACATCAATCAACTATTAGAGTATTGCAAAGCGTATGATGTTAATTGTGATAAAGTTGGATTAGTTAGTATTAGCTTTGGAGATGTACCAGTTGGAGATGCAGGAGTATGTAATTATAGTTATCCTTTTGGGAATATTATAATAAGTGAATCGCATTGGAATAATTATAATGATTGTGAAAAAGAAATTTTAATATTACATGAATATGGACATTGTGCCTTTGGATATACAGATAACTACTTACAATTTACATCTAAAGAAATTAATAACATTATTGCTCCTGAAATTAACATGCCACAAAATATTATGTTCTGGGGAGCAATGGTAACTGCTAGTTTTTATTGCTCAAATTCTATAGATAAAGACTATTATTTAACTGATTATTTTGAAAATCTATAAG
>Ga0172381_10008198_pt1 | contig 10250 bp, 5 predicted proteins | sample Leawel6488metaG_FD_119754 | JGI IMG/M metagenome (GOLD analysis project Ga0172381, IMG submission 119754) | Leachate microbial communities from a municipal landfill in Southern Ontario, Canada - Leachate well 64-88 metaG | ecosystem: Engineered > Solid waste > Landfill > Unclassified | place... | reverse complement strand
TTGCAGTTTGTACAATTACCGGAATATTCTTTGGTTGGTATCCAGCCAAGAAAGCAGCCAACCTCGACCCAATTGAAGCCATCCGCTACGAATAAAAAATAGAATCAAGTTCTACGAAAATAGAATCAAGTTCTACTGAAATAGAATCAAGTTCTACTGAAATGGAATCAAGTTCTACTGAAATGGAATAAGGTTTTGAATTTTAGAATTGAAAGTTATTTGAAAGGGTTAGGATTTTTTCTTTGAGTTCTTTTATGCTTAAATCTTCACCTTTAATGATTATGTTTGATTGATTGTATATGTCTATTCTTTTTGCTAATAAGTCTTGTAGGAATATTTCTATTTCTTCTTGGCTTTTGTTTCTTAATAGAGGACGATTTTTTTTGGATTTTTTTTGACGATGGATTATTGACTTAAAAGACATATTTATATGTATGGAAATACCATTTTGTTTTATTAGTTCCATATTATTATGAAAACATGGTAGACCTCCTCCGGTGGATATAACAATATTATCTTTTTCAATTAGTGTTAGAAGTAATTTATGTTCAAGTTCTCTGAATAGGTCTTGTCCATATTTTTCAAAAAAATCATTTATAGAGATATTATATAGGCTTTCAAACATATGGTCGGTGTCAATATGTTCATATCCCATACTTTTTGCAAGTAATTTCCCAACTGTACTTTTCCCACTAAACATAAATCCCACTAAAAATATTCTCATATTCTATTTCAATTTATTCTTAGCGAGTGTAGGCTGTTTTATCAAGTGTTGTAAAGTCTTTTTTTAAAAACTTAAAGTACCCTGCAACTGCAACCATAGCCGCATTATCGGTTGTGTATTGAAAGTGGGGTATAAACACATTCCAACTATTTTTCTGTCCCAACTCAGTTAGTTTTTCTCTCAAATAGGAATTTGCCGAAACTCCTCCTGCAATTGCAATATCCTTAACTTTTAGGTCTTTGGCTGCCTTCTCCATTTTCTTCAAGAGCATTGTAACCACTCGATGTTGAACCGAAGCACAAATATCGTTCAGGTTCTCTTCCATAAACTTGGGGTTTTCTTTTAGTTTATCTCTTAGTGTGTATAGAATGCTTGTTTTAACTCCCGAAAAGCTATAATCATAGTCAGGAATATGAGATTCTGCAATTTTCAGAGCTTTTATATCTCCTTGTTTTGCTAATTTATCAATATGTGGTCCTCCAGGGTAAGGGAGAGAAAGTATTTTGGCAACCTTATCGAAGGTTTCTCCAGCAGCATCATCAATTGTTTTACCAATAATTTCCATATCGTAAGGTGAACGCACATAAATCAATTGAGTGTTTCCACCACTAACCAACAAACAAAGAAAAGGAAAGGCAGGAGTTTTTTGATTGGGAGTATCTTTAATAAAATGGGCTAAAATATGTGCCTCTAAATGGTTTACGTCAATTAATGGCAGGTTTAGAGCAGAGGAAAAACTTTTTGCAAAACTAACTCCAACTAAAAGTGACCCTAATAGGCCTGGTCCACGAGTGAAAGCTACTGCCGATAGGTCTTTTTTAGTTATTCCTGCCTCTTTAATAGCGGTGTCAACAACAGGAATTATATTTTTTTGATGAGCTCTTGATGCCCATTCAGGAACAACTCCTCCATATTTTTCATGGACTTTTTGTGAAGCAATAATGTTTGAGCAAATCTTAAAATCATTTATTACTGCTGCTGAGGTGTCGTCGCACGAAGATTCAATTGCTAATATATAAGACATTTTATTGTTTTCTTTTTTTTATTAAGTGAAAAAAATATTAATAAATATTACGCGGGTGTAACATTATAATGCAAAATAAAGTAATATATTTGCAAAAGTAATGAATTTAAAGAAACAAAAAGATAAAAAAAGATATTTCAAGAGCATTTTTAAGGTTGTGGGCTATTGCCTATTAACCCTTTTCTTATTTGCCTATCTTTTTGTGGCATTGCTCAATACCTCAATTGTTCAATCTCTTTTAGCTGTAAAACTCTCTGATTATTTTTCTAAAGAGTGGAAAACTGAGGTTGAAATTGGTGCAATTAGTATAAATATTTTTGATGGTGTAGAGATTAAGGATGTTTATTTGGAAAGTCAAAAAGGAGACACAATATTATTTTCTGAAAGCATTTCTGTTAAACTATTCTCAATCCCCACATTAAACGGAATTAGAATAAGCAATATAAGCATTGAAAAAACAACCCTAAATGTTGAAACATCAAAAAAGGGATTGAATTTCCAATTTATTTTAGATTATTTTAAATCTGATAAACCCAAAGAAAAAACATCCAAGAAACCATTTGTTGTTGAAATAGACAGAATTAAACTAAGAAATATTGATTTCAGACTTAAGCTAAAGGATAATCTAAACACCTATGCTCCAAATTTGGTTGCCATAAACAATATGCACTTTAGTGCTGTAGATGCAGATTTTCAAAATATTGAAGTTATAAATGATTCGGTTAGCGTAACAATTAAGAAGTTTTCAGCCAAAGAAACAAGTGGATTTGAGGTAAAATATATTTCGGGAGAATTTATAATAAGTTCAAAAGGGATGATTGCCAAAAATGCAAACATAAGAACATTAAATTCTGATTTGTATTTTGACGCAAAAACAGAAACTAGCACTTGGAAAACCTATTCTAATTTTATTGATTCGGCTTATTGTGAGGCTGAAATAAAGAAGGGTAGTGAGATAGGAATGAAAGATGCTACCTATTGGGCTCAAACAATAAATGGATTTGAACAAAAGGCCTTTATAAACGCAAAAGTTAAGGGTACTGTTGATTCTCTCTATTGTGAAAACCTTGAAGTAAAAACTTCAAAGCACACATTAGTTAAAGCAAGTGGTTCAATTGTAGGACTTCAAGACCCTGAAAATACAGTTTATGATATAACTTGTCATACTCTTCAAACAAGCTATTTAGACTATAAGTCGATGAAATTGGGTGAATTATTAGAGAACTTACCAATACCACAAATGGTTTCCAAGCTCGGCAAAATTGATATGAAGGCAAATTTTCTTGGACTTATTTCAAACTTTAATGCAATTGCTCAAATAAACACAGAGTTAGGAGATATTAATTTAATTGGAAGCTCAATTTCAAGTGGAAAAGATATAACTTATTCTGTTGATGCCCTATCGGATGAATTTGATATTGGAACTCTTTTAAATCAACCCTATATAGGAACAACACAATTTGGAGTTAAGGCAGAAGCAAGTGGAACAAACCTTGACAATTTAAAAGCAAACCTGACCGCCAACCTAACCAAAGTAAATTTAAAAGGAAACAACTACGATTCAATTTTTGTTGAAGGACAAATGGAAAATAAGCAAATATCGGCTATATGTTATGTTGAAGATTATAAAGCGAAACTTTTAGCAAATGTTGATTTCTCTCTTAATGATCAACAATCCTTATATCTTGATGCAGAATTTGAAAACATCAACCCCTACCAATTAAACCTTTTTAAACTTGCCGATTCAACAACAACAATTTCAGGAAACTTGATTGCAGACATAGATAATTTGGATATGAAATCTTTAAATGGAAATTTAAGTATTCAAGATCTTGTTTTTGAAATGGATGGAGGTAAGGACTTTAACATCAAACGATTTAATGCTCAAATGAGCAGCACCAATACCACCAACAGTTTAGCTATCTATTCCGAAATACTCGATTTGTCTATGGTTGGAAAATATGATTTTGAAGGCTTAGGAAAGGATATTTCTTGGCTTATGAAAAAATACATACCTGATTTTAATTTCCTCACCAACAATTCAAAAGACATAATAGCAGACTCAATTGATGAAAACTATCAAATAAAGTCACATTTTAATTTCTTTTCAACAATAAAAAATGCACAACCGATTTTTGAACTTTTTGCCCCGAACATAAGCTTAAGCAATAACACAATTATTGAAGGTGCAATCAACAATAAAGATATACTAAACTTAAATGTTAGGGCTAATAAAATTGGTGCAGGGAAAATTGTGATAAACAAAATAAACCTAACCTCAAGGGTTAGGGGCAATGAACTATACACAAACCTTGGCTCCGAAAGTTTTATGCTAACCGATAGTCTATACATAAGAAATATTATTTTAGACGTTATTTCTAATTCCAAAAAAATTGATTTTGATTTGAATTTTGCAGATAATAAAACTTCAAACAACACAAAAGGGCATCTAAACTTTAAATCCATCTTCACCAACAACAGTCTTCAAGGTAGCTTTGAAAACTCTCAAATTGAAATTCTAGGAAATGAAATATTAATCAACAACAATAATATAATTGGCTATAACGGTGAGCAATTAGCAATTTTAAATTTCTCACTCAACAAAATGAGAGAAAGCATAACCATTAATGGAATAGCCTCCGATAGGAACGAAGACGAAATTGAAGTTGATTTCAATAATGTTGATGTTAGTGCATTTAACCCTATTTTGAAAAAAGCAGGAATAGAAATTGGTGGAAGAATTAACCGAAACATAAGTTTTAAGAGTCTACTGAAAAAACCATCCCTAACTTCCAACCTAACAATAGACAGCCTTTCTTTCAATAAAAACTATTTAGGAATTGCTCAGCTGAATGTTAGTAATACCTTAATTAATGATCAGTTTTTAGTTAATATAAATCTTCTCTATAAAGGAAAAGATGAATTACAAAACACTCCTCTAACCATAAAAGGCTTTATTTATCCTGAAAGAAAAAACAATAATTTAGACCTTAGCTTAAGTCTAAAGAATTTTAATTTAAAAGTAATTGAACAGTTCTTGAATAGTTTTTCTTCCGAGGCAGAAGGTTTTATTAGTGGTGATGACATTAAAATTAAAGGTAAGTTTCAAAACCCTGACATAATGGGAACACTTATATGTGACAAAGGAGCAATAAAAATAGATTTAATTAATACCAAATACTATTTTTCAGACACTCTAATCCTAAAGAATAATAAATTTATTCTCAAAAATTTCAAACTGACAGATATTCAAAACAATAAACTAATAATTGATGGAACAATAACTCACGATAAGTTTGAAAATTTCTATTTAAATTTAATTGCAAAAGCCGATAAAATTAAAATTCTAAGCACTAAAGCATCATCCGACCAATTGTATTATGGAGAGGCCTATGCCTCAGCAACAGCCAGCATAATGGGTGATTTATCAACCCTGAAAATAAATGTTGATGCAAAAACAGAAAAAGGAACAAGTGTATATATTCCAATTTCAAGCAAAACCAGTGCAACAAACAGTTCATTTATCCAATTTGTAGATTTTGCAAAACAAAAGGAAGATACAGTAAAACATGAGATAAAAAATAAAAAAAACAAAATGGACGTAACTGTTAATGTAAATTTAAGAGTAACTCCAGATGCATTTATATCCATGCCGATGTCCTTCACTCAAATTGGTGGAGATTTGAAAGCCAAAGGTGAGGGAGAATTGAAAATGGAAATTAATAATAATGACAAGTTTAATATGTATGGTTTAGTTAACATTGAAAGTGGAACATTTGGACTATCAATAATGAATGTGATTGAAAAAACCTTTATTTTAGAGAAAGGTGGCACAATTCAATTTAATGGTAAGCCAACCGATGCCAACCTGAATGTTAATGCGGTTTATAAAACAAAAGCCTCACTTTCTCCAATTCTGGGTCAGCAATATTCCAAACAAGTTGATGTTCAAAGTGTAATTAATCTTTCTGGAAAACTGATGAACCCTGAACCTAAATTTGATATCCGTTTGCCAAACACTGACCAACAAACAGTTGATGAGCTTTTTATGCATATAGATAGAAATGATGAAAAGCAGATGTTAGAACAAACAGTTTCCTTGCTTGTTTCTCGTCAATTCTATTCTTCAAACTCATCGGTTGAAAGTAATATTGGAGGACCTGATATTTCATCTTCAGCCTTTGAATTGGCATTTGGTCAAATCACTGGAATGCTAACCAATATGATAACCTTTGTTGATGTTGGAGTTAACTACACCCCAGGCACTGAAGTTGTAACAGACCAGTTTGATGTTAATGTTTCAAAAAATATTGGTAGATGGGAAATAGAATTTAATTCTGTTTTTGGAGGTAAAACACAAGAGCAAGCTCAGGCAGCTTCATCGTTTATTGGAGATATAAATGTTGAATATAAAATAACTGATAATTTCCGACTAAAAGCCTTTAACAAATCGAATGCCGACGATTTCACAAAATACAATATCACCCCATACACACAAGGAGTTGGTATAACATATAAAAAAGAGTATGAACATTTCTCTGACATTTTTAAATCAAGAAAACAAAGAAATAAAGTATTAAAATAGATGAAAAAGATAAACAAATACACAATTGCACTCGTAGCTCACGATAACTGTAAAATAGACCTTGCCGAATGGGTTGCTTTCAACAAAAAGAAATTAGCTAAACATAATTTAGTTTGCACCGGAACAACAGGCAAAATGGTTGAACAGGAGATAAATAAAGGAGTTGATCCCACATCAAGAGAATTTATTTTTGTTCAAAGACTAAAATCAGGACCACTTGGAGGAGACCAACAACTTGGAGCTCTTATAAGTGAAGATAAAATAGATTTCTTGTTTTTCTTTTGGGATGCAATGCAACAACAACCACACGATGTTGACGTTAAGGCACTGCTAAGAATTGCAGTGATGTATAATATTCCAACAGCTTCCAATCGCTCAACCGCTGACTTTATAATATCATCTGAACTATTTGACAATGAAGAGTACAAAAAGAAGGTTTATAATTATAGCACATACTTAAACAGGAAAATAAAATAAAAAATTAATAAACAAATGAAAATGAAACAGATGAAAAAAACAATTTTATTCCTTTTAATAGGAATTTTTGCATTTTCCCCAATGGCAAAAGCAGATGAGGGGATGTGGCTTTTGATGTTCTTAGAGAAACAAACCTACAAAGAAATGAAAGCCAAAGGGCTTAAACTAACTCCAAAACAAATCTACGATATAAACCAAGCATCACTAAAAGATGCAATAGTGCAATTTGGAAGAGGATGCACAGGTGAAATAATTTCAAATGAAGGACTTCTTTTAACCAATCACCATTGCGGTTACCCTCAAATACAACAACACTCAACCATTGAACACGATTATTTAATGAATGGATTTTGGGCATATTCAAAACAAGAAGAAATACCATGTCCAGGTTTGACAGCTAAGTTCTTAATTAGAATGGAAGATGTAACCTCAAAAGTTCTTCAAAACGTAACAAAAGAAACTACCGAAGAAAATCGTACAAGCATAATAAGAGATAACATAAAAAAAATTACTCAAGAAGCAGAGAAAGATAATGGCTACAGCTCTCAAGTTGCTACAATGTTTGACGGAAATCAATACATCCTTTTTGTTTATCAAATATATAAAGATGTTCGTATGGTTGGAGCACCACCTTCATCAATAGGAAAATTTGGATCAGATACTGACAACTGGATGTGGCCACGTCACACAGGCGACTTCTCTCTTTTTAGAGTTTATTCTTCAAAAGAAGGAAAGCCAGCAGAATATGCAAAAGAAAATATACCACTAAAACCAAAACATTCTTTGCCAATAAGCCTAAAAGGAGTTAAGAATAACGATTTTACTATGGTTATGGGTTTTCCAGGCTCAACAGATCGTTTTATGACCTCTTATGGAGTTGAACAAGCAATTAATGTTTATAATCCATCAGTGGTTATTGCAAGAACAGCCCTAAGAAACGTTATGGATGAAGATATGAAAGCTAATCCAAAGGTAAGAATTCAATATGCATCAAAATTTGCACAACTCTCAAACTATTGGAAATTCTATATTGGACAAACAAAATGCCTTCAAGACCTTGATGTATATTCAACAAAGAAAAATCTTGAAAACCGTTTTGCAAAATGGATAGATGAAAAACCAGAAAGAAAAGCAGAATATGGAGAAGTATTAAAAGAACTTGAAACCTACTCAAACATAACAAATGAATACGACTATCTTAGAGTATTTACCAACGAGGCATTTCTAAGAGGAACCTCATCGGCATCAATAGCACGCAGTTTTGTATCCCTCGAAAAAGAACTAAGAGAAAATGGAAACTCAGACAAAGCAAAAAAAATAGCCAAAAGCACCAAAGAAGCACTTCAAACAATATTTAAAGATTTCAACTACACAACCGAACTAAAACTACTTGCTACAGGATTTGATGTATTTTTCAGAAACGTTCCAAATAAACAACAAAGTGAAAAATTCTTAGACCATGCCTTCAAAAATAAATATGACTTCAACAAAATAGCAAAACAAATATTCTCAGATTCACAAATATTAGACCCTGATAAAGCATATAAACTATTAGAAAACCCAACCGCCGACCAAATTGCCGCCGACCCAATGTTTAAAATATATATAGACTTTATTGAAAACATAAACACTCGACTTGCAAGTGCACAATCAGCCTACATAGGCTTAAACAAAACCAACCGATTATTTGTGAAAGGCATAATGGAAATGGATAACGTAAAACATTTTGCACCTGACGCCAATTCAACCATTCGCTACACCTACGGACAAGTTAAGGACTATCAGCCAAAAGACGGCATAACCTACAACAACTTCACTACCCTTGAAGGAATAATAGCAAAAGAAGACACCACAAGTTGGGAATTTACTATACCATCAAAACTAAAAGAACTACACCGCACAAAAGACTATGGACAATACGCACAAAACGGAACAGTGCCAGTAGCCTTTATAACCAACAACGACATAACAGGAGGCAACTCAGGCTCGCCAGTAATAAATGGCAAAGGAGAGCTAATAGGAGTTGCATTTGATGGCAATTGGGAAGCGATGAGCGGCAACATAGCCTTCAACCCAGAGCTCCAACGCTGCATAAATGTAGATATCCGCTACGTACTATTTATAATAGACAAATTTGCAGGCGCACAAAACCTAATAAACGAAATGAAGATTGTGAAATAAAACAACACAAAACAAAAGATAGAAGAGGCTGTTTCATAATTCATGAAACAACCTCTTTTTCTATTTTAACCCTTTTCTTACAAAAAAAGCTTACTCAAAATTTTTCCTTAATAAAAAAGTTTTTTTCCTTAATAAAAAAGAATTTTTCCTTAATAAAAATATTTTTTTCCTTAACCTATTCAATACACCCTCACAATTCTAATTAACAATTAATTTCTTTGTAATGTTTATTGTGGAATTACATATTCTAATATTGTAAACCCCTTTTGATAAGTTTTGAACTTCTATTTCCAATTCTTTATCATTAGCATTTAGTTCTAAGTTTCTAATCAATCTTCCTGTAAGGTCATAAATCTTCACAAGAGCATTTTCTATTAGTCCTTCAACTCTAAGTGTTGTTTTATTATCGGTTGGGTTAGGGTATAGGTAAGCGTTGAAACTATTGGTTGAAATAGTGTTTAAACTAAGGAAAGTTTGACATTCTTGATTGGAGAAAACACTTTCACAATTTTCATCTATAGCTTTAATCTTATAGCAATAATTTACACCTTCCACAACATTACTATCTTGATATATTCTTATTGAAGTCATTGACAAAGAATCGTTATTTCTATAAATAACATAATTTTCACCAACGCCTTCCCAACTAAGCTCAATATAGTTTGCAATATTATTTAAAGTAAGATTGGTCGGAGTTACAATTTCATTAACAATAAGATTTAAACAAATAATACTATCACAACCATTAATTGATTGAAGATTTAAAGAATATAAACCTGATGTGTCAACTGAAAAATTAAAACCATTTTCAGAATATACTTCTCCTTGACAAATTTGAGCATATATTGTATCACTAAATATTGGATTAACTGTTAAATGAAGATTTATTATGCTATCACAACCTTCTGTTGTTTGAAGATAACGAGTGTGAATGCCTGGCATATGTTCAAAGAAACCATTTTGATAATAGAACTTACCTTGACATACTTCACCTTGAATATCTATTTTATATGTTGGATTAACAAGTAATGAAAGATTAACAGTACTATCGCAACCTCTATAGGTTTGAAGATTTAAAGTATAAGTTCCTGCTGTATCGGCATTAAAACCATTTAATGTATAAGTTTGACCTTGACAAATTTCTGCTGATAAGTTTGTTGTTGCTGGTTGATTAACTGTTAATGTTAAGTTTACAGTACTATCACAACCTTTGTATGTTTGAAGATATAAAGTATGTAATCCTGCTGTATTTGTATTAA
>Ga0172381_10008197_pt1 | contig 10250 bp, 15 predicted proteins | sample Leawel6488metaG_FD_119754 | JGI IMG/M metagenome (GOLD analysis project Ga0172381, IMG submission 119754) | Leachate microbial communities from a municipal landfill in Southern Ontario, Canada - Leachate well 64-88 metaG | ecosystem: Engineered > Solid waste > Landfill > Unclassified | place... | reverse complement strand
AGACCTTAGCGACGCAAACCTTAGCGACGCAAACCTTAGCGGCGCAAACCTTATCAACGCATACCTTCGCGACGCAAACCTTCGCGACGCAAACCTTCGCGACGCAAACCTTCGCGACGCAAACCTTCGCGACGCAAACCTTAGCGGCGCAAACCTTCGCGGCGCAAACCTTCGCGACGCAAACCTTAGCGGCGCAGACCTTAGCGACGCAAACCTTCGCGGCGCAGACCTTAGCGGCGCAGACCTTAGCGACGCAAACCTTAGCGACGCAAACCTTAGCGGCGCAAACCTTAGCGGATGTACGAATTTTTTCAATGCTTCTGAGTGGTTTTCAAAAAATTTCACTAAAGTTGAAAAAGGTTTTTTGGTACAAAAAGTTTTCGGAAATACAGTTTATAACTTACCTATAAATTGGCAACTTATTCCAGGTAATTTTATAACGGAAACATCAAATCCTTGTATTACAACAGAATGTGGATGCGGTATAAATTTTGGCACTCATGAATATATAAAATTAAATCACTCAGAAGCTTCCGAAATTTGGGAGTGTCTATTGTTATTTGAGGACATGCCAAGCCTTGTAGTTCCTATTAACACGGACGGAAAATGCAGGTGTAACAGATTGCAGCTTATAAAAAAAATTACGGTAAGTCCCGTAAAATAAAAACAGATAAAAAAATGAAACAAACATTTGATGGCAGCATTACGTTGTCAAAACTAAAAAGCGTAATCACCGAACGCAAAGGGAAATCTGGTGATATGGTAAAAGGAATTTTTATTCCTTTTGACGTAAACTTTCTAACAGTAAAGGAAAACGCTGTGTATATGCCCATACGCATCATGGTTAATGAAGAGCCCGACAAATTTGACCAGTCAGGTTTCGTAGCTCAAAAAGCTGATTCAACGCTTTACAAAGCTGCGGACGAACCTACAAAAGAGCTAATGAAAAAACTTCCTATACTCGGAAACTTCAAAGATTTTTCAGGAGCTACTAAAACTTCAGACAAGACTACTGAAATCACAGCAGAGGACGATTTGCCATTTTAATTACTAACTAGGCGCTAGCCTCGTGTTAGCGCCATAATTTAAAAAAAAACATGAAAACTATAGAAGCGATAAAAAAAGAACGTGAACAAATAATAAAAAGTCGCGGTTGTTTGGGTATAAAAGAATACAATAAAGCTGAAAAAAAAGTAAGACTTCTAACCGAATGCGTGTTTTACCTGGAAACTAAACCGAGGCCTGAGTTCATAAAAGAATCATATAATAAAACAAAAACTCGCATATCAATAATTAAAGAAAGATTTATTGAATATAAAACAAATACGCTTGATACAGGAAAAACCATATCGAGACTAAAATCAGAGTGGTATTCATTAAATCGAATGAACACATTAAAATTTCAATTATCTATCCTAAAATATCTTTTATCTGAATAAATTACTAAATTTGACACATGGCAGCACCTAAAGGAAATAATTACGCAAGGGAGTGGACGCTTGAAAATGCTTTACCTCGTTTCGAAGACGCTCTAGAATATGCTAGAACAAATGAAGCTTGTTTGTGCATTCAAGATGCGATTGCTCAAACAGGAATTCCTTATAGCACTTTTGACTATCTTGCTAATAATCAGGAAGTTTTAAGAACTATAAAGGAAAGCATTAAGGCTGAAGTAATTAGGAGGATTAATAGGTTTGCTCTTGATAAATTAACGCCTTGCCCTGCATCACCAGCTATTTGGCGAATGAAGCAACTAGGCGAACGTGATGAACAGCATATCAACACTACCGGTACAACCAAAACTGAAATAAGCGTTACAAGTAAAGAGGCGCAAAAAGAAGTTGATAAGCTGATTAAGAAATTCGAAGACGAATGATAACAACCCGCGTTTTTGCCGAAACATTGGCCGCTTATAATGCGGGTTACAGAATAATCGCAAACAAAGGCGGAACTAGATCTAGTAAAACTTTCAGCGAACTTCAACTCATCAAAACAATTCAAACTCATAGCCGTAAACCCCGCGTAATAACAACCGTATCACATTCATTTCCGCACTTACATTCAGGAGCTATCAGGGATTACGAAAAGATTTTAGAAACGGACGGATTAAATATAGACGCGATAAGGACGAAAAACCCACACATTTATACAATCAACAAAAACATACATGAGTTTGTAGGATTTGATAAACCAGGCAAGGCACTTGGTTCCGCCCGTGATATTCTTTTTGCTAACGAAGCAAACAAAATACCCTTTAGCATCATTCAGCAACTTATTATGCGTACAACTGAATGTATTTTTTTAGATTGGAATCCATCCGAGGATTTTTGGTTTGATACTGAAGAATTTGAAAAGCGTCCTGACTGCAAGGTTATTCACTCCACTTTTTATGACAATATTCAAAACCTTACTGAAGGCCAGCTTCAAGAACTACGAGAAGCAAAGACAAAAGCACTTGCAGAGGACGCACGCGGGCAACGAGGTTATTGGTGGAACTGGTGGCAGGTGTACGGACTTGGTTTAAAAGGACAATTGGAAGGGGTTATATTTCAAAACTGGGAAAAATACAAAGAACTGCCTGCGGATGTAGACCTGTATAAAATTTGGTGTGTTGACTGGGGAGGAGGCGACCCGACAACTTTCACGGAGCTTAATATAGATGCTGACAATAAGAACCTATACATTAAGCAGCACATCTACCAACCTCAAATTAGGAACTCTGATTTTATAAACTACATTTTAAAGCATGCTGCAAAAAATGAATTGGTTATTTGTGATTCAGCTCGAAAAGATAAAATTTTCGAACTACAAGTATCCGGGATTGCAGCGCATAAATGTAGAAAATATCCGGGCGTTAAATTAGATAATATTGATAATTTGCAAGAATTTGCTATCTTTGTACATAAAGATTCAATAAATGCAATTGATGAATTTTCGAAATATAAATGGTTATCTGACCCGATTACGGGTAAGTCACTTGGTGAACCTGAAGACGGAAACGACCACATTATTGACCCGGTTGGATACGCGATTGAATTTTATAGAAGGATGATTAGACCGCTTTAAATACATAGCATCACTTTAGAACTTAACAACAATAGGTTGCGGCGGCAACCGAAAACAGAAAAAACAATAAACACATTAAAAAAGTAACTAACATGAAAAAATTAATAGCAAGGTATAAATTATGGAAACTGAAACGTAAAGCAATTTCCTTGCATAAACTGAATAATAAACAGTACTTTATTATTCCGGTAAATAATAAAGGTAAAATTGTTTATTCGCTTATGAACAACGATCTTCATAATGCATATAATAAGCAGGCAAAAAAGATGGGTAAGAAACAAATCACATACCTGGAACTTTTGAAAATGGCAGTGTTTCAAACTGGTGAGGCTAATTTACAGAAAGTATGATCCCAATAAAAATTGACGGTAAAAAATACAGTATCAAAGCGATCAATCAGCTTACAACTGCTGAGTTTATTGAGTTGTCAAAAGTTCCGGAGCTGGATATTATTAAGTATATTTCTTGGCAAACAGGAACCGAAGCTTTTTTTGCTGAGGTTTCCCGTACAGTTGAGAAAGCTATTGGTGTCGTCCCGGATATTTCTTTATTACCTAAACCAAAATGGCCTGATTATTCGAAACTAATATTCACGCTTGGACAAAGGCATCAAATTGAGAACTCAGGATTAACCGGTTATGAACTTCTTGTATTTGTGTTAGCAGTCAGTCAGGCGCGATCGTTAAACATTGACGATGTTAATAAACTTCGCTATTCTTACTTAAATATGCCATTCACGGAAATACTCCCAGCCGGTTTTTTTTTCTACAAGATTTTACGAACTGGCAAGAAACCAGGACGCGTCTTTTTAAGGAGGCTCAGGGCGCGGATAAACATGCAATTAAAAAGCAGCAAGCAGGCGTTGAAAGATTAAACCAGTACGCGAACTACTACGAAATTCAAACGCTGTGTTCGCTTTTAAATGTCGGTTACGAGGAAATTTTAAATTCAGATGATGCTTTTTGCACAAAAATTTTGCTTTCGAATTTAGAAAAGGTTATATTTGACGAGAAGTTTTCAGAGCTTTTAAGGAAAAAATGAGTTTAATAACCGACATCGCAACACTCGTTAATACGCTGTATCCTTCAGCTACTTTCATTCTCAGCTCAAAATTTAACGCAAATCTCGCTTCCTTTTCTTTAACCGAAACGCAACTCCCTTTAATTATTTTAGACAACGAACTAAGCAAGGATTCTACTATTCATAAGAACGCGAATGTTCAGAAAGATAGTAGGATTGTAATTAGTGTATTGGATCTGGATAGCGCTGAAAATTCTGACTTGCAAAGTGAATCTATAAGGCAGGAATGCGAAGACATCGCGGATAGGTTAGCGATCAACATTTTAAGACTTAGTGAGGTGATTCCGTTGTCAAATCAAAAATACAAAACAACACCTGCTTTTCATGTATTCTCAACTAACTTAACCGGGGTAATCCTTGACATGCGAGCTAATGAAAATGTAGTAATTAATTTTTGTACAGAATAATATGGCACAACAAATAATTGGAATAGGAACATCCGCGAACGATGGAAGCGGCGACAAGCTTCGGGTAGGAGCTGCGAAAATAAACGACAACTTTACTGAGTTGTATGCTGATGTAGCGGCTTTACAGGCTGGAGCTATAACGGCTGCAAGTATAGCAAGGTCACAATTAACAGAATCAGCATCAGGAACAATTGGACAGGTAATTGCTTTTAGTGCGCAGTTTGTTGGAACTTATGCACTAGCTATACTTGATTACGAAGGTATAGGAATAGAAGTAACCGCACAGGATGCTGACGGGTTTACAATTACTAGTTTATCAGCAGGAAATTTTGGATATATCGCTTTAATTGAAATATAATTATGGAAAATAGAATAGAATTAAAATTATGGATTGTGCTTATAATAGTGCTTTTAGCTTTCAGTTGCGCATCCGCTTTCGGGCAGCTCGACATAACAAAAAGAAACATAACCGCTACTGTTAGCGTGAAAGCAGGAACACAGTTGGTAATTGCAAACGATACAGTATTTGCAATACAAGATGACACAACCGGGATGTACGCTGTTAACGGCAAATATTTTTTATGTACCGTGAAAACACTTCAGGATTATGTTGCGGCGCATTCTGGTGGCGGTTCAACTCCTGATAGCTCCTGGAACTCAATAAGAGTTGGAACTGGTGGGGACACCATCAATTTAAAATCAACTGGAATGACAATGAGTAATTCAGGAAATACAATATTTTCCACAACATATAATGATACTAAGATTTTAGGTGATGGATTTAACGCCTCATTAGGATTATGGGGAGGTTATAAGGCTTATATACCAACAGGACATTATAACTCATATTTCACACCGATTGGTATTTATTGCTACTTTGATAATTTTATGAGGGGAACATGGAATTGGTCTGGATACAGGAATAATATTTCAATAATGGGGGTTGAAAAATTTTCATCTTATATTCAAGATAGCCTACAGTTTAGTTTTATGGAAACTAATGATACTTTATTGACAATAAAACGAGGTTTATTAAAAGCTGACTCTGTAAACGCTTCTTTTAAAAGCATTTCGATAGGCGGAAGCGATCCAGTGGACACCGTGTATAATATCGAAGATATGGAATTACCCGCCTTAACAATTCATCAATTAACAGCTTCATTAACAGATGGAGCTCCTACGGATTCCGAGATAGATGCAGCGACCGGATTAACTCCATCAACCGCAGGAGCGGGTTATCAAATAACAATTAAAGACAGCAGTGGAACTGGGTTACTGTATAAGATTGAAAGCGATGGGACATATTGGTATTGGATTTTAATGACTAAAGCATTATAACTATGAAAAAACTACTTATTATAATAGGAATATTTAGCTGCTTGAGTGGGTTTGGGCAATTACCTACTACAGATTTACTTTGTAGTTGGAATTATCAAGACGGCATAGAAAATGATTCAACTATTATACTTCGAAATATCGCTAACGAAGGAATAGACACCTTGAAAATAACCGGATTAGACTATCCTATCGATTCTGGGTACATATCTTTGAAAACATTAGCTACGATTCGGATGAGAACGGTTAATATAATTGATTCTGCTTTCTGGAATCATGATGTACCTATTAATATAATTTCTCAAAATATTGATTACAATAACCAAACATTTTTTAAAATAGAGAGTCAGATATTAGTTGACAGTTTTGAAATAAATCCGCAACGAATAACTGAAATTGCGATATATTCAGTCAGGAAAACAGGTACAGATTCAATTGCTTTATTCAACTATTTCTCTGTGCCCCTAATTCCAGATGGAACAAAATGGATTGATCCTAAATTTACCGGAACGGAAGCAGGTACCTTTATAGCTCCTTATAAAACATTTGCGGCTGCGATCTCAGCAACTGGGAATAACGGAACAATTTTCGTAAAAAGTGGCGATTTATTAACGACTGGTACTATTAGTAACAAAGGAATAACGCTACATGGGGTTGGATATTCAAGAAATACGGGGGTGTCTACATATTTTTTAATTATAACGACAAATGGATCTACCAATAATTATATATCTAATTTTTATGTTAAAAATAAAACTACAGCAGGTGTAATAATGAATGGTACAGGAACTTCTGGAACTTATTTTACAAACATGAGGATTATAAATCCATTAAGCATATATAGAAGTATTCATGTTACTGGTAATATTCTTCAAATATTGAATTGCGTGTGCACTGGGCAAATATTTGTGAATGTAGATTTATTATTGATAAAAAATAGCTTACTATATAACCAAGTAGAAATTCCTGTCCGTTTATATGCTAACCTAAATATTTTTTATTCAAACATAAAAACCAACAATTCGGTTTTAATTCAAAGGCATACTAATACATTAAGCGTTTTGGCTATTGGATGCAAATTTCAAGGATCATTATTACTTGATGATGCGGTTGCAACTATTTGTAGTGTGAAAATTAAAAAATCAATCTTTTACCCCAACTCCGGGGGGGTATTTGTAAATTCCGTTAATGTTAATTGCAATATTAATCTTGAATTAGATAGCAACCGATTTATTAATAATAGTGAAACTTACACTATTTTTTTATTAGGTTGTTATAGTTGCACGATAACTAATACTACATTCATTAATTGTTCGACTTTAAATATAAAAGGGAATTCAAACAAAAAAGAGTTTAAATTTACAAACAATATTGTTATCAGCACATTTAATATTTATATTTTATCAAATGATCTTATTTTAAAATTTGAAAATAATTATTTGTCAAGCGACATAACATCAACGATTGTTGCAAAAGCTGTAGTATTTGATAGTATTCCTTGTTCTGTAGTGAATAATACGGTGATTTCTAAATCAAAAGGAAGTTCGTATCCTCATTTAGTCATTGGAACAGAATACGATACATTAGTAGATAATTTTTTATCTGGGAGTGTTGTAAAAGGAAATGTATTTCGTGGGCCTCTCGATTACGGAAATGATTGTGGTAGTATGCATGGTTCATCTACATGGAGCCAAAGCGTAACATGGGAAAATAATTATATTTCTGGCGTATTTCTAGCGCATGTATTAAAATCAAACGGCGGAGCATTTGATAATATAATTACAAAAGAGCTTATATATAATTGTTATGATTCATATACCATAAAAGGAATTAAAGGAACTAAAATATATAATAATACTAGTGTTTATGCGGGAGGTTATTCGGGACTATCAGAAACAGTTGTGCCTGGTTATTCAGGTAATTCATTAATTTATAATAATATTTTTATAGACTCATCAATTAAATCAATAATTAGATTCGAAACACCAACCGATAGCATAGGATGCCGGTCTAATCATAATGTATTTTATAATACTAATTCGTTATACACTAGAATTGGTCAATTAGGAGCTTCAGTTAAAACATTTTCGCAATGGCAAGCATTAGGCTACGATGCAAACTCCTTAAACGTAGACCCTCAATTCAATGCAAACTACGTTCCAACAAACGAGCTACTCAGAAATGCTGGGTTAAATTTAGGCTCGCTATATAATAGCCCTTTATCTCCAACAGCCACATGGCCTAACCCAACCACCACAACTTTTACAACGACTTGGAATCCTGGGGCTTTTAAAATGTTATCGGCTCCAGCCGCTATAGGAGGAAGTCACGGAGGCAAAATGTTTTTACTAATGCGAAACGGAAAACTATTAATTAATTAAATGAAAAACGACAAACACATAGAGATAAAATTATGGACAGTAATTATACTTATAGTTACTGTCATAATGTTTTTTGCTTCCTGTTCTGTTAAAAAACAGCTGCCGAAAGAACAGCCCTGTCCACCTTGCCAGAACGAAATACATTATATTCCAATTATTATTGATACTAATAAAATAATTCTCAAATGATAACCCCAACACCGTCTTTTATAGACAAAGAGATTGAAGCTGTTGAATCTTTAAAAAAACGAACTGTGTCTGTGTGGAATGCTATAAAGTGGGCGGTTATTACTATTACGTGTGTTTCAGCCTCATATTTATTTTATGAAATGAAACAAAAAACTGATTTAATCCCTGCAATTAGTGAACAAATAACTCAGACTGCTATGTCAATTAGTGAAGTAAAAAGAACACAAACAGAACAGGTAAAAGCAATTGATGAACAGGGAAAAGATATAAAGGAACTTAAAATCAGTCTACGTATTTTAAGAAAGCGAGATCCAAGCTACAGTAAGAAACTAGACGAAATAAACGAATATATAAGAGAGAACAAAGAACAAAGTTTCATTCCTAATATAAAACTAGAAGACTTTATCAATAACTTCGATACAATCACACCCGGAAAACGGGAACTTAAAATAAATGCTAAAAAATTATGACAGATCCATTACACATTCAGTACGATGACTTAAAAGAGCACGATCGCGTTTTGATTTATAACGCTGTAAAAGAAATTGACAGGAAGTACGAAGAAAGAACGGGGTGTACTCTACAGTGTGAGAAAGAGGTTACTTTTATTTTTAATTGGATGATTCCTATTCGTATTTTCGGTACTCAAATTTCGCTTACTATTTTATTTGTCGGAGTGTTCGCATTTGTTGGCGGTTCGTATGCACTAATTAAAATATTTGAATAATGTACCAAGCAGGCGTAAAAAAAATTACTCTATACGAAAATAAAGGAATAGCCTTTACATTCTACGACGCATTAAATTCGAATGCAATTACTAATTTAACGAGTACAGGGCAAGTTATAGTAATTGAAAATGAACAGCAACCTACTTTCGATATCAGCCTAACTTTTTCAAAACGAGGGCGGTTGCTTTCTGATTACGAAATTAAGCACTACTTGTACGGGCTAACTAAAGAAAACTATTCAGCACTTCAATCACTCACTACATCAATTTTTGGGTGGTGCTTCCTGATTGAATTTTATGACGGTACTTACAAATTTTATGACACGCCTATTTATTGCAGGGAAAGTAAAATCAATCCGCATCAGGAAATGAGTTTCGAAGTTGTGTTAAAAACGGCTGTTGGAACTTCGAAAAACTTTTATGATTACGATCCTGATATTAGTACTGTTCCGGTTTATAGGTTCGATTCGACTTTGATTAGCTGGGATTCTGAAATTATAAGTTTTGATTATGAACTTTGAAAAAGCAACGACTAAAGGATTAGAGCAACTAGCTAAACGAATTAAAGAGCAGTTACAATCTAAAGGCATCGACAATACCGGCGATGCTGGTAATTCTTTAGAGGTTCAAGATAACACGCTTTTAGGATACGAGTATATTTATTTTCTTGACCAAGGCCGAGCACCGGGAAAATTTCCTCCCGTTTCGAATATCCGAGATTGGGTAAGGACAAAACTTGGAATCGATGAAAAAAAAGCGGATTCAGTCGCTTACTTGGTAGGTAGGAAAATTTCTCAGGAAGGTACAAAAATTTGGAAGGATAAAAGCAAAGGATTAGAACTTGACGTTTTAATAAACGAGATGCTTGAACAGATTTATGAGGATGTTTCTGAAGAAATGAAGGTAAATATTATTAAATTTGATACAATAAAAAGTGAACACATTTAGGCAAAACTTTGCCAAAATAGATACACTGATTATCAACTAGTTACAAAATTAAACAACTAAAATGAACGCTAAAAAAACACTGTTTTGTAACTGTTTAGTTATCAATAACTTCTGCTT
>Ga0172381_10008196_pt1 | contig 10250 bp, 9 predicted proteins | sample Leawel6488metaG_FD_119754 | JGI IMG/M metagenome (GOLD analysis project Ga0172381, IMG submission 119754) | Leachate microbial communities from a municipal landfill in Southern Ontario, Canada - Leachate well 64-88 metaG | ecosystem: Engineered > Solid waste > Landfill > Unclassified | place... | reverse complement strand
TTGTAAAATATTATTATTTGAGTCAATAAAATTATTTATTAAACTTCTTATAAAAATTTGTCCTGAATCACTTCTAAAAATAGATTCTTTTTTAAAATTATCACTATCTCTTGTTAGAGGAAGACTCTTGTCTTTTTTTAATTTAGTTTTCACATGGGCTTGGGTTTCTCTAACTCCTCTCATCCACGATTCCATTTCTAATAAATTTTTTAATTTGTCATCATTAGTGTTTGCGGTTAAATCTGTGCCATCTAATATGATTTGTCCATTTAACACAGCATTAACTAATCTGTCATCTCTTCCTATACTATAATAATTCGAGATTCTTGAATCTCTTTTAACTAGCCCTTTAAATGTTAGCAGAGTTGAAAGATTACCCCTTATTCCTCCAAATTTAGTATCATCTAAGTATTTATAATCCTTCTTGTCAGTTCTTGATCTAACTAAATCGTTTTTATATTTATTAATTAAACCAACAAGATCATTGGTATTAAAAAATGTCTTACGATAAAAACTCGCGACATCAAGCGTTAAATACAATATTCTTGGAATTTTGACTTTATACATAAATTTATTTATTCTTTATCTTTTCTTCATAATCCCATAAATACCCAAAAAGGTCAAATAAAACCTAAGTTGCTTAACTAAAACTACATTTTTCCCCATTATCTAACCCCAGTATCGCTACGTGTCTAAAAAAATTATGCCAACTTTCATCTTGCTTTTGCCAATCAATTGTTCCATGAGTAGTTCCAAGCAATTCTTTTTCTTTGTATTTCTCACATTTTCTTCTTTTGTATGTTTTATCTAATGATAATTTTAAAAAATAGCGTGAATCATAACGACTACGATAAATCATAACTAAGTTATTTTCACTATCTAAAGTTAAACTAGATAAATCTGGCTCATAAAGCACAGAACCTAATACTTGTTTTCCATCTCTAACGGTATAACGACCAATAAGCACATTAAAAGGAAAGACTGATAATTCTGGACTGTCTACTAGTCCTAGTGGTTTAGGGATAAAACCAACAAAACCTCTAAACTTGGGGTCATTCATATCTATTTCATTTTCCATAAAATTTAATTATTAATAATAAAAAAGCTCTCCCCGAAAAAGGAAAGAGTTTTTATTTAGAAATAAAAAATCGACCTTTATCTTTCCCTTATCGGGCTAGATGTAGCACCTTCCAAATGGATTATTTTGGGGTTGCTGGCAGGTCTTAGGGCTAGTTCCCTCGCTGCACTCTTTATAAAACGATTTATTCAATTGTAACTATACTATATCATAATTAAACGATTTATCAACATCAACTAGGTTATTCGACGTCTTTTCCTGTCTTTATAGATTGCAACGTTTTTAAAAGACTATCTTCATATACGTCATCAGGATTCAAATTAGGATTCAGCAAGACTTTTTCTGCTTGAGCGTAAACAGCTTCAAGCTCAGCAACAATTGGATTATCTAGTCTGATCTTCATAAACTTTAGGATTTCTTGATACAGCCAAAGCTTCTTCTCTTTAGGAGAGTTAAAGTGAGTCCATAGCTCTTCTCCTTTTTCCTCATAGGCATTAATCATCGACTGGAGATTATGAATTTTATCAGCACAGCAAACCATTAAAGATTCTTCACTGTCACTTTCTAGTCCAGCTAAATATTTTAACTTTCTAGTTTCCCAGGTAGCTTTATCATCATTTTCAATATTAGGGTCTTTATCCTCGCTGACGCCCTTAACTATTTGGGCCACTCTTTTGCCGAAGTCTTTAGCTAAGTCGTCGTAATAATACCCTTTTACGTCCTCTAGAACGTCATGGAGTAAGCCTCCAGCGATGATATCTTCATCGTTGGTATAGTTACTTAGAATCCAGGCAACCGAGAAAGGATGACTGATGTAAGGTAATTCAGAGTCACCTTTTCTAACCTGTCCTAAGTGTAGTCTGCTGGCTACATTAATAGCCTTTTGTGTTTTAGTTGTTAGTTTCATATTGGTATCTTTCATAATTATTAAATAAGAATCTTAGTGAGTTAATAACTTCACCTTTATCTCGAAGCATATTAGCTCCAGATTCGTGAGATAAAATAAGCAATCCTTCAGTGGTAGTGTCTTTATCCATCGTCTCTAGCATCTTAATAAAATTATCAAACTTTATTGACTGATCATTTAGATTATCGCTGATTATCTGTAGGATTTCTTCTACTTCTTGCTCTGGAAGTTTTATCCTTTCAACTCCAGGATCAATTATAAAGAGATAGAATTTTTCAGCTAGTTCTAAGGCTTCACTTCTTAATAAGATTGTAGCACTTATATAACCTCCTAATAAGTCTTCGGTCTGGCTTAATAGCTCGCTAGTAACATTAAGATTAGGTAACTCCTTAATCATAAACATTATATTTTCCTCAATATCATCAACTTCCCAATAAACCCTAGAGCAATGTTCCCTCATTCTTTCCGCCATGTTATTCATTTTTATCATATATTTTTCACCCCCTATCTAGGTAAGTCAACAAAAAAAGCAGCTAAGAGATTTCATCAAAAGATATTGCTATCTCTTAGATTGAAATCTCCCAACCGCCTTTGCGATTAGTCATTTACTCCATCTAGCACCCAGCAGATTTCCCTGGTTGCCTATCCACTTAAAGCGGAAGAAATAAACGGTGCTTTTATCCTTAGCACAAAGTTAAATTGTTAACTACTTAATTAGTATAGCTAATTATTGGCTAAAAGTCAAATTTTAATAGATTAATTAAACTGAAATAATAAATCCTTGAATTATAATAAATTTAAATGTAGTCTAATTTCATATGAATATAATTCAAAACATCTCTTCAATTTCATCTCTCTGCTCTCTCGGGCAATCTTTTTTTGGATCGGGCTATTCTTTGTTATGGTCAGTAATACTTTGGCTAGGATTCTGGAAGGGGCTTTTAATAGTCATCGGAATTATATTCTGGACAATTTCTGAAATTGTATCCAAGGGAACGCATAAATATAACTCTGAAAACGGACTTACTCCTGCATTTAACAGCTTTATAGGGGCAAGCGGATATTTCTGGTTTCAGACAATAATATACTTCGGCCTAAAGCTTATATTTACAGATGCTGTTTATTGCTTCAAATGGCCATATTTTCTACATTCTATTGTATTTCTGTTGAATGGTTTTATCCTACATATGATCGGAATCTGGCCTTATTGGAAAGTTTTCGGCGTAAAAATTCGAATAAGATAACAACTTATGCTAACAAAAAATCCCAGTTTTAGCTGAGATTTTTTGTAATTTTAATGGTTTTAGAACCTGAATCGGTCTTAAACACCAAAATCGTGTTGGCTCCCGGGGTCGGATTCGAACCGACGACCAATTGGTTACACTTATCCACTAATTTCTTAATGGGGTGGACTATATCATCATCCAACAAAGGATGCGAGGCGCTTCCCGCTTCAGTTTTACCTGAAGAAGTACTCCATAAAGGATAGTCTCTGAACCTTCCCTAAAAAGGGCTTGGCTGCTGATTACCTTACTCCTAGTTCTTAAGAGCTTAGGCTTCCAGACAATTCACCTCGTTTTTCAACCTCAATTACTTGAGGAAGCTGCGTCATGCCTTCATGCACTTCTCTGTGACAATTTGCGCATAATAAAACACATTTATCCAACTCCATCTTTATAGAATTCCAGCTTCTAGTATAACCTTTAGCTGATATTCCAAAATCTTTTTCATCAGCATTAAAGTGATGAAACTCAAGAGCCTGAGAGCATTTATTATAGCCGCAAATAGAACATTCATTGCCTTTGTAATCTAATGAAAGCTGTCGAATCTTTTTTCTTCTCTTATCAACAGCAGACTTTAAATACTCAGCACGATCGGCATATTTTCTCTTATCTTTTCCCATAATCATATTATAGCAAAAGATAAAACGTGTTCACAGCCAACTGCGCTACCGCTGCGCTACCCGGGAATATTTAATTGTTAAATACAGAGCTATTATAGCAAAGACTATTAGCTTGTCAATAAAACTATAAATTATTAAACACCTTTAGTTCCGCCAATATCAAAAATTAAGGCTAGGAACATAGCAACGAACATCAATCCAACTAAAACAAAAAATAAGACACTGGAATTGATCTTGGATATTTTAATATCACCATACTTATTATAAAGCATTTGAGCCACAAAACCGAAAATCATAAATGCTAAAGCTGCTAAAGCACATATCACTGGACTAAAGCCATCTTGAACCATTATCCCAAATAATGTTCCACCAAGTATAAAACTAATAACATAGCCAATTTTATCAGGCTCTTTTTTTAGATCTGGTAACTCTCTAGTCATAACAAAACCTTTAAAAATCCCTTAATTTCTTAACTGCTTCTTGTTTTTTAATCTTCTCCAGAGCCTTAGCTTCAATCTGACGAATACGCTCACGAGTTACTTCAAACTCTTGACCAACTTCTTCTAAAGTATGAGAAACACCGTCAGCTAAACCAAAACGCATCTCTAATATTTTTTGTTCTCTAGGGGTCAAGGTAGCAATTACCTCTTTAACATAATCTTTAAGTAATTCTAAAGCTGCTACCCGATCCGGTGTCATATTCTTTACATCTTCAATAAAATCTTCCAAAGTAGAATCATCGTCATCATCACCAACCGAGGTTTCCAGTGAGATAGTATCTTGAGAAATCTTCATGACATGACGAATCTTGTCTAAATCCTCACCCATCTCCGCAGCAATATCTTCAGGCATTGGTTCTCGGCCTAAGTCTTGAATCAATTGACGCTGAACTTGTTGAAATTTATTAATTGTCTCAACCATATGAACCGGAATACGAATCGTTCGTGACTGATCGGCTAGCGAGCGAGTAATCGCCTGACGAATCCACCAGGTAGCATAGGTTGAAAACTTATACCCCTTACGGTATTCAAACTTTTCAACTGCTCTAAATAAACCAATATTCCCCTCTTGAATTAAATCCAATAAACTCAAGCCCCGAGTACCACTAAATTTTTTAGCAATCGACACCACCAAACGCAAATTGGCTTCAATCAATTGACGCTCGGCCTCTCGTTCACCACGTTCTTTGCGACGAGCCAGGTCAACCTCTTCAGCCGTTGTCAATAATGGCACTTTACCAATCTCTTTAAGATACATCTGGACTGAGTCAGCCGATAATTCTGAGATATCAAACTTCTTAATATCTTTAATCTCACCTAGTAATAATCGGACTCTTTCTTCTTGTTTAGTTTTATCTAACCCTATTTCTAAATACCCCTCACCGGTCTCTACTAATTTAATATTATGCTTTTGTAATTCCTCTAAAATTAATTCATAATCATAAACGTAATCCTCCAGCTTAGGAAAAATACACAATAATTCGGTTTCAGTAACAAAACCACGTGGCCGCACTCTGGTAATTAAGGCCTGAATTTGTTGTTCAGTTGGACCAGTCGCCGGCTTATCTTTTTTAAAATTTTTATCTGCCCGCCCAGCCACCTTAGCTCTTTTTTTAGCTTTAGTGGCTAACGGAGTCGATGGAGTAAAATCGGCCGTCTGTTCTTTAATAATCTCGCCTAGACTGGCCGAAATAGCTACCTGCTTTCGTTTAGTCATTGTTTAAAAATTTAATTTTCCAAAGCCCCTAGACTCTGACTTAATTCTTCGGCTTCTCCCAATAAGATATTAATCTCTAATTCACGTTTATCTTCACTAATACCAGTATCCCCTTCCAAAACGGCAATTTGTCGACTAATTTTCATCAAACGAGTCTGCCACCAATCTTTCTTTATCCCCTTAGCTAACTTTAATGATTCACCAAATGATTGTTCAATTGAAGCATCAGATAAATCCTTATCAGCCAATAAAAACAAACTATTTAGGTAATCACCTAGCGGCTGATCAATTGGCTCAAAACTAGCCGACCACCAATTAGCAAAATCATTATAATCAACCGATTGACTATCAGTCGGGCGCTTCTTATTATAATAGACGATTAGGTTTTTGTAAATCAAAGCAGCTGGTGTTTCACCCAATAACTCTGGCTCCAATTCTTGACCAACACTATCTAATAAACCTGGAAATTTAATCAGCCAAGCTAATAATAAGTCGGCAACACTATTTTTAACCGATTGCCTAATCGTTTGAGTTTGACTAGCCGAACTACTAGCCGTTGTTTGACTGGCTGGTAAACTACCATAGAGTAACTGTACTTCAATACGCAAAACTTGAGCCAATTCTTTCAACCAATAATCGCGTTCAACAATATCAGACAACTTACTAATCATAGTTAAAAATCGCTTAGTGGCTGCCTTACGCTGGTCAATTTTTTGACTAGATAATTGCGGTTTTAATAATTGAAAATAATACTGCATAATCGGCGGAGCCGCCTCTACCAAAGTTAACCAATCCCCACTAGGCTGACGCAAAAACTCATCTGGATCTTTACCAGCTGGTAAACGCAAAACTTGAATATTAATATCAGTCTGACCAGCCAAAGAAATTGCCCGATCAGCCGCCAGTAGTCCAGCCTGATCCATATCAAAAGCCAAGACTAAATTCTCAGTATAACGCTTTACTAGCTTTAAATGATCCTCAGTTAAAGCTGTCCCTGAAGTAGCTATAACATTTTTAAAGCCCTGCTGATGGGCCATAACGCAGTCCATTTGTCCTTCTACTACCACAGCTCGCCCAGCTTCTTTAATCGCTGCCTTAGCTCGCCACAGGCCAAATAAATGACGGCTCTTATCATAAATAAGGTTTTGTGGGCTATTAATATATTTGCCAGAACGACCATCATCTAATTGCGGTAAAACACGAGCCGAAAAACCTAGTAAATTACCATTGACATCATGCCAAGGAAACATAATCCGACCACGAAATCGATCATAAAAGCGCTGACCAGTTGAGGCCTGACTATTTAAACCAGCCAATAATAATTCATTATCAGTATAACCTTGACGCTTAAGATGATCACTAAGCATTTGCCAATCATTGGGCGCCCAACCAATTTGCCAATCTTCAATAGTCTGATCACTAAGCTGCCGTTCTTCTTGTAAATAACGCCGAGCAGCCTCGGCTAATTGATTATTAGCCATTAATTGTTTTTGATAAAAAACACCCGACTCAGCCAAAGCATCCAATAAGCGGTTGCGCCTTGAATTGTCTTGCCCTTTGTAATCGGCTAATTGTATTCCGGCTTTTGGTGCTAACAAGCGCAAAGCCTCAGGAAAAGTTAGCCCTTCCATTTCCATCACAAAAGCAAAAATATCACCACCCTTGCCACAACCAAAACAATGCCAGATTTGCTTATCTGGTGAAATCATTAAAGACGGCGTCTTTTCCTGATGGAACGGACACTTGGCTTTGAAGTTACCACCAGCTGGTTGTAACTTAATATATTCGCCTAAAACATCGGCAACATTAAGGCGAGCTTTGATTTCATCACTAGAATTGGTCATGGTTTAATAATTGTTGTAAGCGTTGAATCTCGGCAGTCACTACTGGCCCATCGTATTCACCATTATGACGAGCTTGGCTGCCATAACCAGGTTGTTTTTGATCTAGATGAAGATTAATTACAGCCTGTTGACCTCGCTCTTCAATATAGGCATGAAAGCGCGGATAAGGTGAGCGACCAAAAGTTCGGACAAAACTATCGTCACCAGACCGACCCGGCAAATAAGCATAGCCTGCCTGCCGCATTAATTGCGGTAAAGTCATTGCTAATTTTTGTAAATCTAAAAAGAGTTTCATAGGTGCCCCCAGAGGGAATCGAACCCCCATCGCAAGATCCGGAATCTTATGTTTTATCCATTAAACTATGGAGGCGGCTTGCTTAGCCAATATACAATAAACCAGCCTATTTTTCAAGGCTAAGGCTCAATAGTTTAATTCTATGAACATTAATTAGCAAACTCCGATAAAGCCGCTTGTCGGGCTTGCAATAAACGATTAATAACCTCCACTGACGACAAAGCAACAACTTTATCATTAGCTAGTTTTAAATAAAGCTGATCATTGCTGCGCACAAAGGTCAAACCATTGGCAGTCATAGTCGAGTTATCTGGCATTGCTGCTTTAAGACCATTAATCTTATTAACAAAGGATATATTAGGATCCAAAAAATCATTACTAGCTCTAATTGATGCCCCCATTTCATCAAACTGACCAGTCATGTTTGACAATGATTGACCAAGCACTGGATCTTCATTAACTAATTCTTGAAATCTTGGACTATTAACCACTCGATTTAATAAATCAGCCTGGCTAGACAAAACATCACGATAAGTATCTTGGTTAAATAATTTATTATTAACATAAAGCTGATCACCTTGGCGCATTACTTCTATCGTTCCAACACTAGCCTGACCATTTTGCTCAGGTATCGCCTGTAAAATAGCCGTTCTCATCTCCTCAAAATTAGAATTGGGATTAGTTAAGACCGTTCTAATATTGGCAACATCATCCATATTGCTAAAAGCATCATCGGCTCGATTACTATAATTAATTGGACTAACTTCTTCAGTTTCAATTGGCCGTCCCGCATCTCGCCATCTAACAAATTCATCTAAACCACCATTCCATTCTTTAGGAATTGGTGTACCATCTGGATGTCTTAATAATTCAATATTATGATCTATAACATCAACTTGACGATTATAAAATGAATTATTAACACTTGAATCAGAATTAACTAGTTCTTGTTTAATCCCCTCTAAAATTTTAATTCTATCCTCAATCGATAAATCACGATTATAATAAATACGATCAATATCACCACCCAAATCTTGATTAAAATTTTCACCAGTACCAAATAATCCACCGGGTCGATCAGCTGAAATAAATTGACGATAAACTTGAGCATCACCATTAGCTAAATCTTCATAACTAATGTCTTTAGTGGCTAAATTAAAGTAAGGATGATCAGAATACTTACTTGGACTTTCAATTATTGTTGTTGGTTCTTCCACCACAACTGTTTCAACTACATCGCTATTTTGCCAGGCTAAATCTTCATTAATCAATGGTTCATCAATCTTTAAATCGCTAGCTATATCACTACTAATTTCTTGGGATAAACCATTTAAATAATGTTGTTCATAAAAATTGAGATGAGCTGGATTATTATCAATAACAACTAGTCGTCCATCATAATCTATTACTCTAGCTCCTGGAGCAACAATATTAGGATCATAACCATCATAGATAATTGGTTCACCATTACTATTAAGATTGATCATTAGCACGCTCTCTTGTCCGCTAACTGATCGACCCAATGCTTCAGAAATTGATCCGCCACCACTAACTGATTGACCTCTTTCAGCTAACCAGGCAATTTTACCGGTATCCAGCTCTTCTAAATTATCTAAGTCAATATTCACCGCCACTTCTTCTGGAACTGTCTCAACTATCATTGCTGTCTCCAATGCTGCTTGATTAGCTTGACCAAAACGACCTTGTAAAATCTTTAATGACTTAGCTATTCGCTGATCAATCCGAAAATTTTCATACCAATTATTCAGCATATTCTGCCAAACATCACCTTTAAAGGTATTAGCAATGGCTTCCAAAGATTTCTCCAAACTGGCTCCATCGTTAATGGCTGCTCCAACAGTTTGACTACCAATACCAAATAAACGAATAATCTCACCAAGCGCTTTTAATCTTGTCGCTAAACCTTCTTGACCAGTTAGTTTTGTCTGCTCAGCCGATCGCTTTAATTTACCATCTTCACCTAGAGTATATTTTTGAGAAAATCGCCGACCAGTCAGACCATAACAAGTCTCCTTCATAGAAACAATAAACAAATCCATCAATTGATGACTACTGGAAAGTTTTTCACCGATTTTATTCCAAGAATATTCTTTCCTAAATTCACGATCTTTAATCTCTGATCGCTCAATAACCGCCATTGTTCCATAAGCTAAGCCTCTCCAAACTCCAGCACCGGTTAAAGTAAGAGCAGTATTAAGACCATCTTTAAGTAAAGTCGATGCTTCAACTTTACCATGAACATAATCACTCAAAACTGTCTGGATTGATTCACCCTTTCGTTTAGCCAAATCATCTTTTTTATCTAAATTACCGATTAAAATCTGGCCCAACCTAATCTTCATTGTTCGCTTATCTGCCTCTGGCAAAATATACGGCTGTTTTTCGGTCTCAGATAATTTATCCCAATTATTATCAAGCTTTTGACGTTGATCTTTGGGTAAATCATAATAATCGGCCGAGCGAGCATTATCAATCAATTTATTATA
>Ga0172381_10008195_pt1 | contig 10251 bp, 23 predicted proteins | sample Leawel6488metaG_FD_119754 | JGI IMG/M metagenome (GOLD analysis project Ga0172381, IMG submission 119754) | Leachate microbial communities from a municipal landfill in Southern Ontario, Canada - Leachate well 64-88 metaG | ecosystem: Engineered > Solid waste > Landfill > Unclassified | place... | reverse complement strand
TAGCATCAAACGGGGCAAAAAACTCGACTGGCATAAGGAAATCGAGAAGAAAAAAGCAAAAGATGCAGCGCGAAGCGCATAGAGGGTATCATGGAACCACTTAAGATCCGATCGATCGACCACTTGAAATCGATTTTGTCTCTGGTATCATCTGCCGAGTTCGAATTCGTACTTGGCGATAATTTTCTTTCGCGCAAACTGATGAGCTTGGAAGACGACGGAAAGTTCTATGTGCTCAATTACATCGATGACACGGAGCAGGTTCTGACTGCAGAAGAACTCACTGATGTCAATGTCACACTTATTGGTACAGCAATTGGTTCCAATATATTTTATCTTGTAAATGTGACCGAGATCAACGATGAGGATATACATTTGGTCGAAGGCGTGGATCTGACAGATTTTCTGTGAGGTATTCACCATGGCGCAACACATACCGTTAAAAGAAGAAAGAGAGCCAAAGCTCTTCAGGAGCTTACGCCGGTTAGTGCAGTACCTGTCCCGGGACTATGTCTGGGATTATCTACCCATGCACCGGTGGGAACCGATCATGCGCAAAGAAGTACTGAAATATCTATGCGAAAGCAATACCGATTACGTTGCCTCGGTACGCAGTTATACTCTGCAAGATAAAGAATGGAACGAGTGCAAGTTCGGCGGCATAGACCTCAGGAAAGATGCTCATATCGAGGTCCATTTTACGTCCAAGGGCAAGATCACTGCTGTTTATTATCCGGTATGAGGTGACATATGAAAAAGATACTCGAACGGTATCGCCGTAAGGCGACATCGTATAACCTGAAATACAAAAAACTGAATAAGAAATTAGATACCCATGAACGGCTTATGATTATAGCTCGTGAGGATTTAAAGAAACTGCGTTTCCCGAGCTGGGTAGATGAACTTATCAAACCGATAGCTGAAGAGATGGTCAAGTATTTCCCGGGCCGGGAATACCGGATCTCAGGACCGTTCGGTCTGGCAAGCTGTGTTACAGTGTTCTTTGAACGCAAAGACATTTCCGAAGAAAAAAAGGATGGTGATTTTCTCTCCATTCACTTTGTTCCCGGTGATTTAATTAAAGCAGAATTATTCCTTCGCGATTATTCGAAGAACACAAAAGAATACGCAAACAGTACGATTGGAGAAATCAACGGGTTTAATCATCCGCTTATTTCCATAAAGGAAAATATCCAATGGCTCGTAAAGCACGTGCAATAACGACATTCAAGACGTTAATAAAGAAGATTGGCGGCTCAAAGGGCGCCAAGTGCCATTATCCAGTCCGGATGGATACTTACGGTAAAGGCTGTGAGTTTAACTGCCGGTACTGTTATTCCTGTAACATTCTCTCGCACTGGGGACTGTGGCAGAAACCGATCCCGGTCGATATTACAGCAGTCGAAAAGATGTTCCATACGATCTTCGAGACCGACAAGCCACACCGGTACCGGAAACTCCTGGAGGACCGTAAGCGGATCCGCTTGGGCGGGATGTGCGACGTCTTCATGCCGCAGGAGAAAGAGCTGGGTGTCACCTACCGACTCCTGCAGTTGTTCTCGCAGTACAACATACCGTACCTGATTATCACAAAGTCCGATCTTATTGCCACTAAAAAGTATCAAAAGGCGTTGAGGATCGATTTGGCAAATATACAGTTGTCGATCGCATCTTTGAATAGGGATGCATCCCTGATACTGGAACCCGGCGCACCGACGCCGATGAACCGGATCTTTACGCTGTATGAACTTTCGAAAGCGGGATTCGATACCGCACTGCGCGTCGCGCCGATCATCCTCGACATAAACGGGCAGTTCGATTTTCAGCAGTTCGAGAAGATGCTGACGCTCGGCCAGCCACGGACAGCTATCATCGAGTTCCTGCGGATATCGAAAAGTATTAAAGAGAAGATCCGGCAGATCAATCCGTGCCTGTACCCGCGATTCGAATCCAATTACTGGTTCATGGACCCGAAATTCAAGTACAAGGTATGCAAAGAACTGCGGAACATTTGCCGTGATCACAAGGTCGCTTTTACGATTTGCGAGGAAGAATCAGAAATGTATGAAAAATCAAAACGTCTCTGGGCGAACCCGGCCAACTGTTGCAACATCCGGGACACCGCAACGTGGAAATGACATGCGCTATCGAGTGCATCGGTATTACGATGATGAGGACGGCGAACGGCAGTACGACTACCAAGGCATCTTCTTTCCCAAGGAACTCGATGCCATGGGGCTTTTGACCGGCACGGTCAAAGACCTGGAACTGGACAAAGAAACAATGGTCCGTTGCCCTGAGAGCAACGACGAATGGCTTATCAGCAGATTCGAATAAGCGGAGAACAAACATAAGGAGAAATGATATGGGAGACAGGGCGCAGGTACACATCAAAGACAAAAACGTTTACCTTTATACGCATTGGAACGGGACCGATCTCGTCGATGTTGTCCGGTCCGCGCTCAAACGTGGCCGGGAACGGTGGAGCGATCCAGAATACCTGGCACGGATCATCTTTAACGAGATGACTTCCGGCCAGGAAAAGGAAACAGCCGGTTACGGGATCGGCACTGCGGTACATGGCGACATCTGGCGGCTGGTGACCGTGGACTGTCAGAAACAGACGGTCACGGTCAACGACCACGCAGACGAGTATCTTAACAGCACACTTGAAATTCCGTTTCAGGAATTCATTCAGGAAATCGCCGCATAATCGGCACAGAGGAGGATGTACTATGACGCAATTCATACGCCGGGCACTCCCGCGCGAGGTAAAAGGGTATCGGGGCGAGAACACCGTCAAGGACGTGTGGACCCTGATAGAAGTAACAGACGACGAAGAACGGTCAATCCGACGCCAGACCCTGGACAACGACATGAAGCTGATGGTCTTTGTCGAACAGGAAGCCCAGAAGTTCCATGATGCCCGCTACCAGGATTGGGTAACGCGAGGCAAACAGGGACCGGAGCCGCACGCGTTTACCGAAAAACAGATCCTCGAGTTCTGGCTGCACCAGACAAAGCACCTGCAGTTCTGCATCGAGAACTACGTTGACGGCAAGATCGCCAAAGGCGAGGTCAACTAATCATTTACCCGGTACGGGGAGACGGGGAAACCTGTCTCCCCTCGGGCACTGTCTGTGGGTAAAGGCTGGCCATATGCGATACAAGAACTCGTTTCACCAGCAGCATAACATCTATTCACGGGAATACTACGAGACAGACGTTTGTCCGATCGTTTACAAAGGGTATTCAATTTACAAGCGTTCGGACATCGAATACCATATCGTCAAAGACGGTGTATGTATCGGCATGAACGCCGGGCTAAACGGCGCAAAAGACAAAATCGACCGAGGTAATTTCAGATGAGGATATTTTACCGCCAGGACCCTGAAAAGGGGCCCATGAAGATCGTGAAGTCGGATGACTATAACTACGTGTTTCATGCCCGAAACGGCCAGTTCATGCGCTGGGGGAAGACCTACGAGGACGATCCGCACTGGAGTCCGTTCGGCCCGGAGATCCTGGACATCGAGATCTCGACCATCTGCCACGGCCCGAAGGGCGTGCCCTGCCAATTCTGCTATAAGTCCAACACCGGGGAAGGCACCTACATGTCGTTTGAGACATTCGCCGCGATCTTCAGGAAGTTTCCGCCGGTATTGACCCAGATCGCTTTCGGGATTGGAGACATTACTGGCAATCCCGACATGTGGAAGATCTTCGAACACTGCCGGAGCCACGGGATCATCCCGAACGTAACGATCAACGGCGCTGGTCTGACTGACGATATTGTCCAGAAACTCGTTCATTACTGCGGTGCGGTCGCGGTCAGCCATTACGACGACGATCTCTGTTTCGATGCGGTCGACCGCCTTACGAAGGCCGGCCTCAAGCAGGTCAATATCCATAAACTGCTGGCGGCCGAGACTTATGAGAGCTGTTTTGCTCTGGTCGCTGCGGCGAAAGCCGATCCACGGCTGGCAAAGCTGAAGGCAATCGTGTTCCTGTGGCTGAAACCGAAAGGCGACCGGAACACCTTCCATCAGCTGGCCGACCTCGCGGACTACCGGAAACTGGTCGATTATGCGATGGCGCAGGGCGTCGGCATCGGCTTTGATTCCTGCAGTGCGCCGCGTTTCGTGGAAGCGGTCAAAGACCGACCGGATTTTAAAAACATCGAACCGATGATCGAACCGTGCGAGAGCACGCTCTTTTCCTATTATATAGACGTTAATGGCTGTGGATTTCCTTGTTCCTTCTGTGAAGATCGACCGGAATTCAAAGGGATCGACCTGACCACGGTCACGAATTTCAAGACCGAGGTCTGGAACCACCCGGAGACAAAACTGTTCCGGGAGAAAATCCTCTGCAATGTAGACGGCAACGGTTGTCGCAACTGCTGGGTCTATAAGCTCGGGTTTGACGGGAATTTGGATACGGCTATATGATGATACTACAGGCATATAACCGTCACAGCAAAAGGTTGCACTTGAATATTATTTCTAACTACGCCGGAACGGCGGATCCGTTCCACCCATTCCAATGGCATGCCCCGACCGGGGGATGCCTTTTTTTCGTTGGTGAGGAAAAATTATGCCGATACTCGGTATAGCGCATTTTATCACTAAGGGTACGTCTGACGGCCATGAATACACGCTTGTAGACATTCGCCGTCAGAAAGTAAAATACCATAAACAGGCGCACGAGCTGGAAGAGAAGGACTGCCTGGCCATCCTTAAGAGATTGAAGATCATACCGAAAAGCTGGCCGGTAAAACGAATAGGGCTTGCGACAGACGGAAAATCGTACTACGTCGACGACGTCAAGCGTTCGGTCCCAATCTGCCAGCTATGGCGAAGCAGGTAAGGCATGAAGATACGTAACGGGTTTGTCAGCAACAGCAGTTCCAGCAGCTTTATCGTGCAGTTTAAAGATAGCGGGATAGAGAAAGAACAATGGCAGCTTCCGGAAAAAACCATTGAAAAACTGCGTAAAATCGGGTTTCGAGTGACAACTGATCCCAATCCTCTGGAGTATTATTACCGAAACAGCGAACCTCGCAACAGCGAAGAATACAACAATTCCTATAACATGGGATTTGGGGTAACTTGTAACGAACAAGACATTGCCCGGACACTCATCAAGAACAAGATTTCGTTCAAAATGATGGGCCATTACTGTCACTATACGATCATTTACGATGCGAAAACCGATCAACTTATCCATGCCCACAACTTCGGAAACGAATTGGCCATGTACGGCGTCGACAGCATAGGATTTCGAATTATGAAAGAAACACCGAAATATGAGAAATCGACCGGGAAAAAATACTTGGAGGAGACCGTATGAAAACGCGTAACGGGTTCGTCAGCAACAGTAGCTCGAGCAGCTTTATTGTCAACAAAGAACACTTAACTAATCTGCAACGTGCGCTGATCAAAAACCATATCAAAATAGGCGAAATGTTCGGCATGCGGAACACGACGCCAAACGATGCGTGGACTGTCGTTGAAACTGGCGATGAACTATTACTGAGAACTGACATGGACAATTTTGATATGCGTCTATTTTTGGAAACCATTGACGTTCCCGCTCGCAATGTTAAGTACGGGTGGTAAACCATGAAAATACGTAGTGGTTTTGTTTCTAATTCGAGCAGTGCCAGTTTCATTGTCACGTTCGGCGCTACGCCGGCCGAACTTTACAAGCAGATGGTCGTACATGGTTGGTTCACAAAAGAATATACCCGTCAGTGTATTGAAGAATCAATACAGGTCTATGAAGATGTGCTGGCAGAAGCGGAAGAAAATAACAGTGCGGTGTTTTATGACAAAAAGACTTGCTGCAGATCGATCAAAGAACTGAAAGCAAACCTGCAGTCGTTGCCTACCTGCACTAACGAGCAACAGTTATTCTTCGGCATGCAAGCAAGCGGCCTACGGGCAGAGGTTAACATATTCGGCCAGGTGGAGGTGGGCGGTTGGACGTCGATGTGGAACGGAGAAGAAAGCCTTCCGGACAAACTGACCCAGTTGCGCAACGATGCAAAGAAGGCCGGGATTAAGACACGGCTGATGGTCTTCAGTGAGCAATGAGGAACAATTATGAAAATACGCAACGGATTCGTTTCTAATTCAAGCAGTGCCAGTTTTGTGCTCACTATTGACATGAGTGTTAAAGACACTCTGCAGTTTCTTGCGACGCACAGTGAAGATTTATTCAGTCGTACGCACCTGAACGCCATAATTGAAAAATCCATCGAGTTCTGTGAAAGAGAACTCGATCCGACGGGTTGTAAGAACATGGTATTTCTGCGCAGAAATAAAAAGCAAGTGCGTCAAGAGATCAAGGAATTGCGGAAGATGCTTAAGGATGTCGAAACCTATAATGACGCTGCTGTAGTCCTCAAGGTTTTAACCATGAGCAATTATCGTATCACGGATAATGTCTTTGATCAGACGGAAATATTGGGCGAGACTTCCATGTATAACGGAAAAGAAAGCATAAGGGAACACCTCCAGACTGTAATCGATACTCTCGAAAAACACAACATTAAACTGAAATACGATGTCAGCAGTAAAGGGTAAAACCATGAAACTACGTTCAATATTCGTATCGAATTCAAGCAGTTCAAGCTGTGTTGTGCTGAAAACCGATATCGAGCTGAAAGATATTACACCGGAAATGGTTAAAAAAGGCGGTATCTTTGCCTTCGGCAAATACGAACTTTGTGACGGCGAAGACTTCTTTCGGATCAGCGAAGCGATATATAACTGTCTGCTTGTAGAACCAGAACTGGTCAATGAACTGAACTTCTGCTTTGTCTATGAGTATTTCGTAGGCGGCGGTGGCAACCTCAAGCGGGAGCTATTGCCGGAGAAATGCGACATTGAATTATTCGATATAGATCATCATGCGACTGGCACGATGCCCGAGTTTCGGGAGCGTTACCTCGGTCAACAGGAAGAGAATATATGAAAATCAGAAATGGGTTCGTGTCCAATTCGAGCAGCTCGAGTTTCGTAGTTGCGTTCAAGAAGATACCGAAAAGCGTTGAAGAAGTGCAGAAACTGTTGTTCACTGACCAGGCGTTGCATTCGTACTACGAACATAAGTACACTACGCACGAGATAGCAGAACAGGTGTTCAGGGACATCCAGGAACACCGGCCTATCAAACTGCGGACCGTCACAAAGGAAGTGGCGTCCGGCTACTACGAAGGCAGGCCGGAGTTTCCCATGGGTGTCGGCAGCAACGATCTGCCTGCCTGGAGAAAAGCCTGGACGGCCTGGGAACACGATTATAAGGCATTTGCCCGGGCGGTCGCTGAAGAGTTCTGGAAAGAAAACCAGGGTAAGTTTACCTACCGGTTCCAGTACTCGGATAACGACGGCGAGTTCTGGGGCATGATGGAGCACAGCGGCATCTTCGAACGGCTACCGCATCTGGAAATTAGCCACCATTAGAGGACATTATGGACATCAAAGAACTGAAGAAACAGTGCAACGCCGCCTATTCCCAGCAGAGTAAACTCTATGATCTTGCGCGCCGGCTTTCCCGGAAAATATGGGCGAAAGAATGGAAAATGATCGGCTGCCGGTACTACAAGCTGAAAGAATGCGACCGTTGGTCGTTCCTGAAGGTGATCCGGAAGGACGCTACCGGGATGATCGTGCAGAAGTATACTCTCTGGGACGAAGATGCCAAGAGTTTCTCGTATGACCGGGAATACATCTTGGACTCGTGTCGTGTCTGGAGTGCCATCAGAGATAAAAATATGGTGGCAATAACCGGTCAGCACTACAATGGCGGACTCAAAAAAATACTCAATAGATTGAAGGTTGATTATGAAACAGCGTAGCGGATTCGTATCGAACAGCAGCTCCAGCAGTTTCGTCTGTTATGACAAAACTGTAGACGTTGCAACCGCTGAGAAGTTTATGACTGAACTGGTCAAACTCTCGGAGATGTTGAGTAAGGTAACCAATGACGAGTATCTGAAATTTACAAAAGATGCCTATTACATCAAGGTCATGGACACTGAGACCGAACGGTCGCTGGTAGAAGACTGGGATTACGGCAATGCCGCCGGCAACATCGGGCACACCATGATCTGTTCGACGGACGACAATTCGATACCGTATCCTTACTTTCAATTGATCGAAAGCGGGTTACAGATGACACGGTTCCATCTCGGATAAAGGAGAAATCGTTGAAAACACGCGCAGGTTTTGTGTCAAACAGTAGTTCTTCGAGTTTTGTAATTGTCGGATTCCTTACCGAAGACACCAAGGAAACCAGGGAGAAGATGCTTCGGCATATTCATGGCGACGCGTTCGTCATCCCTGACGAAAACGAACTCTATGATGTGTGGCACGATACGTTCGGTATCGGGAACGGAGATACCACAATCCTTTCAGGTAGTGACAACGGCATAGAGGACGGAAAATTGTTGATTGGACGGGTTATTGCCGATAACCTTAATGATGGTGGTATGCACTACACCGAGAATAATTTCGAAGATATTGCAGATCTCGTTAAAGATGTTCAGAAATCAACCGGTCTCACCGGCAGCATAAAGATTGTCACCGGAACCAGGTATTGCTAATGAGGAATATATGAAACAGCGCATGGGATTCGTATCGAATTCGTCCAGTTCCAGCTTCGTTATTCTGGTAAAAAATGGGAAACTGACCGCGAACAAGGTTCTCACCGCAATGAATGTCGGCATGGAATCACCACTGTATCATATCGCACAAAAGCTCGCCACGTTTATGGCGTCTACAGAAGAAAAGAATAAAACCGAACTCCTGGCTGAATACGGTGTCACCACTATCACTGAACTCTCCGATGTTTTGCAGCGCGGTCTTACTGAAGGATGGCGCGTTTATATCGGTGAAGCATCAAACAATGGTGACGGCCCGATCCAGGCATTGCTCTACAACTTGAGCATTCAGTACGAAGACGGCGACATCGTTATCGAGGCAGAGTGAGAGTACTGATGAACGTATGTATCCGGTACATAAAAACAGGTGCAATAACGGTCGCGGCTCTGGAGAACTTCAAGACCTTCACGCAGGCACAGTAAATGCAGTGGGCGCAGACGACGCTCGAGGAGACACCGGACGAGAAACTTCTGGAAGGTATGCGGGAATCAGATGCCATATTCTTTGACGAGACACCAACGGTCGACGCGATCGAAGACGGCGAAACGTACCGCATCCTTGCCATGACGGAGTTATGGAAGATCTATACCAGCAGTGACGGCGTTAAATTATCGGAGGTTAAATGAAAGTACGCAGTGGGTTTGTATCGAACTCGAGCAGTTCCAGTTTCCTGATCTATGGCGCGGCATTCGAGGAGTCCGAAATCAAAGAGATACTGACTAAACTGGGCTATCTAGACAAGAGTGGATATTTCCTCGAGACACTTCTCAAGGGGACCGGCCTTTCGCTCACGAGCGGGCAGTATGACACCATCTACGTTGGCCGTAGCTGGGACTCGATCAAAGATGATGAGACCGGTAAACAGTTCAAGGAAAGCATTAAAACTACTATCAAGAACGTGCTCCGGGTGGATCTTTCGTGTGATACGTACGAGGAAGCGTGGTACAACGGATGAAAATCAGGAACGGATTCGTATCTAATTCGAGCAGTTCCAGCTTCGTTTGTGATGTCTGTGGCCGAGATGAGTCCGGGATGGACCTGTCTCTGTCCGATATCGATATGTACGAGTGCGAGAACGGCCATACGTTCTGCTATAACCATACCGTCAATAACGAAGAGCTGGAGAAACGCCGTGCCACTGAAGACAGTGATGGCAATTCAATCGAACTGGAACTCGATGATGACTACTCGATCCCGGCACAATACTGTCCCTGTTGCACCTTCAGTGCGCTGAGCGACAGCGAAATGCTCAAGTATCTCCTGGTCAGGAACAATCTTGACCGGAAACTTATTCTCGAAGAGATTAAGAGTGCGTACTCATCGTACAAATCATTCGCTAAGTTCATAGGAAAAAAGAAATAGTAATGAAGATACGGCAAGGATTTGTGTCAAACAGTAGTTCATCAAGCTTTGTCTTGATGACAACGAAGGAAAACCACGAGCGGGCACTCAACGCAGTACACCCATTCGTCCGGGCAGTCATGAAGAATATACACATCGGCACAGATACGTTTCTCGGTAGAGAGATGGTCGTTATCTCCCTGTTTTTCTGCAGCGGAGAAAGTGAACTGGACGATATCAC
>Ga0172381_10008193_pt1 | contig 10251 bp, 7 predicted proteins | sample Leawel6488metaG_FD_119754 | JGI IMG/M metagenome (GOLD analysis project Ga0172381, IMG submission 119754) | Leachate microbial communities from a municipal landfill in Southern Ontario, Canada - Leachate well 64-88 metaG | ecosystem: Engineered > Solid waste > Landfill > Unclassified | place... | reverse complement strand
TTTTATCTTAATTGGAATTTATAATACAAAAAAGTCAAGACTATTTAAAAAGATACTGCAAAAAAGTCAGATATAATAGCGCCGCAAATGACGATAAAAAATAAGACCGAAAGGCATTGGCAACCAAAAAGACAGCGCCCGGAAAATAATAGTGGCTATTACTGAGAGTTGGAGCGGAATGCCAAAAGCGGAATAAAAAAGGACCATCGCCCCTTCAAAGAAAACCAAAGAGCCCGGTGTAAAAGAAACCATGGCGATAATCTTGGTCAGGATTAAACCGAACAAAACACCGATAAAACTTGCCTGAAAATTGAAGCCCAAAAAGATAAAATAAACCGTGGCGGTATCAGCCAAAATAATCGCTATCTGCCATAATAAAGCCGGCAGGAGATGTCCGAAATTATTGCAAAAAGCGCGCCAGACATTTTCCGGAGCGGCGCCGTCCTTAGGATCAAAAACTCTCAAGTACCCAAACAGTTTATTCATCCAGCGCTTCTTTTCTTTTTTACCGCTTAAAAAATCTAAGACCCGGTGACTGCCTAAAAGCAAAGCCAGCCCGATAAGTAAAATATAAATAAGCGCGCCCAAAACCGTAACCGAAACAATTAAAGCACTAAGACCTTTTAACCAATTAAAGAATAAATAAACAAAAGCTGTTATTAAAACCAGCAAGTGGGCCAAGTAAAAAGTAAACATTTCTAGAGCCACAGTTAAAACAGATTTGGCTGGCGGCACTTTTCTCCGATTCAAATAAGTAGCAATATAACCATTACCACTGACACCGGCGGTCGGAATTACTTGGGTAATAAACAAACTAACAACTGACAATTTGTATAATTCCTTTAAAGAAAAGTCCTTTCGGCCATAAATAGCTAGAATATCACGATAAATAACGGCGGTAAAAAAATAAGTGGCGGCCTGCGCCAAAATAGCCAAGAAAAACCAAGCTGGTTTTATTTGGCACAAAAGATTAATAACTGTTTTAATTTCTGTAAACCGAAAAAAAAGGAAAAGCAGACAAAGAAGAATTAGCGCCGAAAAAAACAAGCCCCATTTAGGAACTTTGGCCTTAACCAGCGGATCTTGCCAAACATTGGTATTATTATTTTCTATATTCTGATATTCCATAAATTAAAAAAATATCTATTAGAAATTATAGCAGACATCGGCTTTTAAGACACGTTTTGTTGAGCATAAAAAAAGACTGTTAATTTTTTAACAGTCTGTTTTTTTATTATCTGATAAGCACAATTAGCTTATCGAGTACCCAACCTACCCCAAAAGCAATAGCAAATATCATCGCTATCATATAGATAGCTACAGCCATCCAAAATAACCTACCCATAAATTTGGATAACTTATGTTCATTTTTAGAAAAAACATCTTCATTCATCATCTCTTAGATTTTTAAAGGGTTTTTAAAGGGTTTTTTGAAATATTTAAAGTTCTATTTAACTAATTAAATAATAACATAAAAAATAATATTAGTCAATGCTGCGACGCTTCCGGGCCACTAACCATTCTCTTAAACTGACGCCCGCAATCAAACCTAAAAATCCCACTAAATAACCGGCTAAAATATCACTCATAAAATGGACCCCCAAATAGAGGCGGCTAAAACCAATCAAAATAATAATTATAGCGGCTAAACTGGCAATCAAGTAGCGATTCCTGCGATTCTTCGTCTGACAAATTGCCAGATAAGCTAAAAAACCATAAAAAGTAACCGCCACGGTTGAATGGCCGCTAGGAAAAGAAAAATCAGACAAAGTCATCACGCCGTTTTCCGGACGATACCGATGAATCAATATTTTACCAATAAAAGTCACAATTTCCCCGCTCAGCACCGTAAAAATAAAGGGGCCGATAAACGAACGGAGTTGCTTACGATAAATAAAAAAACCAATAATCGCGAGTGATATTAAAAAAAGGATCTGCCAATTGCCAAATAAAGTAATGACTGAAAAAATCTTGACGCCTAAGGCTGTCCTTAGATTAAGAAAAACGGCATTCCAATAATTATCATAACGAACCACCGCTTCAGTGTTAATCACATCCTCAGTTAAATCCGCCAGAATAGCCGCAATAAAAAGCCAGATCACCATGAGTGCTCCAATAAATAACTCCGAAGATTCTTTAATTTTCTTGATTGATAAACGGGACATAAAAATAATTATAAATAACTAATCTTGCAACAAAAAATGTTCTAAAACGCGGCATACCCGCTTATTGCCATTCTTAAAGCAGATTCAAGATTAATTTTAGCGTAAGATACTGAGAAATGGTTGTTTAAATAAATCAATATTATCTAGCATATCATTATATTAATTTAACTAGAAAAATATTATAACACGAGACTTAAAAAAATATAATAAATTTAAAATTATTAGTGTTTATTTTATTAAATATAAGCTAATAATATTATATTTATTGGTCTAATAATCGGTCTAATTTACAAATGGATTATTGGTCTAGTTACTGGTCTAAAAATAAAAATAAATCAAATTTTAAATATTAACTTATTTTTGCTAATAATTAAGGCCGTTACTAATTGACTTTATCGCCCATAAACTCCTATACTTATATATAATTAAAAAATAAACTAGATTAATTTATATGATATTCGAAGATTTTTCGCAAAAACGCTGGAAACGGGCTAAGTTAGTGTTTTTTGGCATTTCTTTTATTATTTTGATTCTGTTCGGCGGCATGGTTACCAGTCTGGTAGTCAACCCTCTACTGGTCAGCGTTCAAGAAAGACAGGATAACCTTAAAAAGGCCTCCCACGTTAAAGCTAATATCTTGGCAAGCGACAAAAAACCAGTACGACCGACCGCCGCGCCGTCAACCAGTCAGACTAAAAAGAATCATCATTGGTGGCACCAACAAAATACGACTACAACAACTACTGCCACGACTTTAGCCACTACCACGGCCGGACACTTACTTTCGGCGGCTTTTTTGGAACAAGATGATGACACCAGCGTTCGTGATCTAGTTAAACACGCCACGGCCACCGATATGGTAATTCCGGATTGGTATTATTTGACCGATAGTCAGTGTGCGGTTACCCAAAAAGAAAATCCTAAAGTTACCGCCACTATCAGTTCTTCCAGTCAGGCTTTAATTATTCCCCGTTATACCAACGGCCTGGACAATAAGTGGCACGGTCAAGAAACTCAAGCCATGCTGGCTGATCCAAAAACAAACACTTGCGTCGCCCAAAAGTTATCCGACCTGATTATTAAATCAGGTGTCGCTGGTATTAATATTGATCTCGAAAATCTCCGACCCGAAGACAAGGATAATTATTTAGATTTTTTAAACACTTTAGCTAACGATCTCCACCAGCAACAAAAAATACTAACCGTCGATGTTTCTGTCGGTGATCCAGCTTACGATTTAGAATATATCGGTCAAATAGCTGATTATGTCATTATCATGGATTATGATGAACATTATCTCACCAGCGCGCCGGGACCGATTGCTAGTGCCAGCTGGTTTTCTGATAATGTCGATGCTGCCACGGCGGCCATCCCCAAAAATAAAGTTATCGTCGCTTTAGGCGCTTACGGTTATGATTGGACAGTGGGCAGCGGTACACCAGCCAATTCTTTAAGCTTCGATGACACGATGCGTCTGGCCGCTGAAAGCGGTACCCAGCCGGAAATGAAAAGTGATTCCGGTTTTAATATGTACTTCAGCTATACTGACGGCGCTAATCGCGGACACCAGGTTTGGTTCTTAAACGGCTTAACTGCTTGGAATCAATATTTAAAAGCCAAAAACAGCCAAACAGCCGGAGTGGCTTTGTGGCGCCTTGGCACAGAAGACCAGAGTTATTGGCAAATCTTTAATTCCGAAACAACTGGACAGAGTTTCGCGGCCACTCCTCATTTGGAATCAGTAAATGTCGAAGACGAGAGCGAACTGTTTGATCTGCGTTACGATCGCACTGCCGGCGCCTTACAGCTAACTACCGATACTGACGGTTCCATCGACTATGCCATCTATAATCAGCTTCCTAACGGTTATGATCTAGCGGCCATCGGCCAAGCAATTCCGGACAAACAATTAATCCTCACTTTTGATGACGGTCCGGATGAGACTTGGACCCCGCAAATTCTACAGATCTTGAAAGATAACAATGTTTCCGGCACTTTCTTTTTAGTCGGCGATCAAGCCCAGCACTTCCCGGATATTGTTAAACAAGAAACTAAAGCTGGTATGACTATTGGTAATCATACTTATCTGCATCCGAACGTCACTCAAATCTCTTCGCGGCGACTAACTATGGAACTTAATGAGACTCAGCGGTTGATCGAATCAGAAACCGGACACCGAACAATTCTTTTTAGACCGCCTTACGATACTGATTCAACCCCGTCAACTCCAGAAGAATTACGCGCCATCGCCACCTCTAAAAAATTAGGCTATGTCATCGCCGGAGCCAATATCGATGCGGAAGACTGGGAACGGCCCGGAGTTGATAAAATTATTGATAATGTCTTAACCGGTTTGAAAGATCCGGGAAACCATGTCATCGTGATGCACGATGCCGGTGGTGATCGTTCACAGACCGTGGCCGCTTTAAAAATCTTGATTCCAAAATTAAAAAGCGAGGGCTATACTTTTACCACGTTTGCTAAAGCCACCGGACTGAGTCAGGATCAAATAAATCCGCCTTTATCCGGTCGAGAATTATTCTTTGTTGATATCACTTCTATTTGGAATTTTATCTTGCGTTGGGGTTGGATAATTATCTCCTGGCTCTTCATCTTTACCACCATCGTGGCTGCCTTCCGAATTCTGTTCTTAGGCACCATGGTTATCAGATCAACTAAGCATTATAAAAAACGAAAAGGCCAGACCGTGTCCGAACCGGTAACCGTAATTGTTCCCTGCTATAATGAAGAAACAACCGTCGCTTATACCTTAACCGCTCTCCAAAAAAATACTAAGAAAGATTTAGAAATCTTAGTAATTGATGATGGCTCAAAAGATAACACCAGCGGTGAAGTCGAAAAATTTATCGCCGGCGACAGCCGCATCCGCTTAATCAGAAAAGAAAACGGCGGTAAATCATCCGCTTTAAATCTTGGCTTCAAAGAAGCAAAATATGATTTAATTGTTACTATCGATGGCGATACCATTCTGCTACCGGAAACCGTCGATGAACTGACTAAGCCTTTTGTTGATCCAAAAGTTGATGCGGTTTGCGGTAACGTCGAAGTCGGCAATGTCAGAAATTTAATTACCGGTTTTCAAGCCTTGGAATATATCACCACCCAGAATTTTGACCGTCGCGCTTTTGATGAAATGAATTGTATCAGTGTCGTTCCGGGTGCCACTGGCGCTTGGCGCCGTCAAAAAGTATTAGCGGTCGGCGGCTATGGCAGTGATACTTTAACTGAAGATGCTGATTTAACTTTACGATTACTCGCCGGTGGTGGTGTTATCGTTTACGCTCCGGAAGCGCGCAGTCGCACCGAAGCGCCGGAAACTGTTAAAGGCTTAGCTAAACAACGTTTCCGTTGGAGTTATGGTACTTATCAATGTCTTTATAAAAATCGTAAATTATTTTTCCACGGCAATCTGGGTTGGGTTGCTTTGCCGAACATGTTGTTCTTCCAAATTATCTTCCCGATACTGTCGCCTATTGGTGATTTAGTTTTCATTATTTCTATTTTCCGCGGCGATTTCGGCGCCATTGCTTCCGGCTATATTATGTTTACGATTATGGATTTGGCCGGCTCAATCTTAGCTTTCTCGCTAGAAAAGAAGCCGAAAAAATTAATGTGGCTAATTTTAATCCAACGTTTCTTCTACCGTCAGTTCATGTATATTATCACTTACAAATCAATCTTAGCGATTATCAAAGGCCGACATTACGGCTGGAATAAGATCAATCGCACCGGTAATGCCGGAACAAAAAACGAAAACCCCAGCGAGAGTCCGAGCGAACCGATAAAAAAGATTTAAGCTGATAAGCAAATAAAAAACGGAGTGCCTAAGAAAAAGGTGCTCCGTTTTAAAATATTTCAATAGTAATTCCGCCCTATCTGATAAAAGTAAAAATCATCGCTATTGCGGCCAGACCCATAATGACAAAGGTACCCCAGACGAAAAAATTAGAAAGTTTACCGCTCTTATGCTCGCCCATAATTTTTTCATTCCGAGCAATGCGCGCAATGATAAATATCAGCGGCACCGCGGCCACGCCATTAAAGACGGCCGCATAAATCAAAGCCTTCATTGGATCAATTCCGATAAAATTAATTATCAAACCGACAATAGTCGCAATGGTAATAACACCATAAAAACCGTGCGCCCGTTTTAATTTTAAATTCAAACTTTCCCGCCAATTAAGCGTTTCCGAAACCGCATAAGAAGCCGAGGCTGACAATACCGGAACTGATAGTAAACCAAGACCGATAGTGCCAGTAGCAAAAATCAGTTTAGCTAGAAAACCAGCATTAGGAAAAGTATGAACCAGCGGTTCAAGCGCTTGAGCGGCGTCAGCGGCGGTACCGATATTGGTTACGCCGTGAGCGTTTAAAACGGTCGCGGCCACAATGATAATACACCAAGTCGTTATTTCAGACGACATCATCCCAACAAAATTATCAATCCGCAAATTCTTAAGAAAATGTTTAGTCACGTGAGTTTCGCCGTGCTTAATCAAATGTTTTTCCCGTTCTTCTTCCACTTCTTCCGAAGCTTCCCAAAAAAACATATACGGCGTAATTGTAGTCCCAAAAACACCAGTAATAATAAATAGAAAAGCAAAACTTAATTCAAAATGAGGAATGAAGGTCGCTTTTAAAATAGTGCCCCAAGGTTCATGGATCAAGAACATGGTTAAAGGATAAGCCAGCAAAGAAATCGCCAGCCATTTTAGAATTTTAGAATATTGCTTATAAGGAACGAATATTTCCACCACCAAAATCAGCGTCGTAAAAGCCAAAATCAAAATGTTAAAATTAATCGGAATAATTAAATTAGCGGCGGCGGCCATCGCGCCTAAATCAGCGCCGATATTAATTGTGTTAGCTAGAACGACTAAACCAACCGCGGCGTAAAGCACTCGCCGGCTGTAATGTTCCTTAATAATTGAAGCAATTCCCTTACCAGTCACGGCGCCAATCCGCGCGCACGCTTCTTGAATCGCTGTCATAAATGGTAGCATCATAATCACCGTCCATAATTGGCCGTAACCGAACTGAGCGCCCGTTTGCGAATAAGTGGCGATGCCGGATGGATCATCATCAGCCGCGCCGGTAATAAAACCGGGGCCAAGAATTTTAAAACACTTTTTTATTTTTTTACTTAACTTAGACATTGGCGTAGCGTTAAATTTTTAATCAATAATAATAGTTTACACCCTATTCGCGACCAGCTTCAAGACAGAAAACCCAATATTAAAAAACGGCTCTTAGTGATATAATTTTAATATAATAAATATTAAAAATATGTCTACAAAAAATCAACCAAAAATTAAAGCCATCCAATATGGCTGTGGCAAAATGGGAATCTTTTTCTTACGTTATCTCTATGAACAAGGAGTCGAAATCGTCGGCGCCATCGACAATAATCCAGCTTTAATCGGCCATGATATTGCCGAGATTATCGGTCTTAAAAAGAAAACTGGCATTAAAATAGAAAGTGATGCCGAAAAAGTTTTTAAAACCAAAAAAGCCGATGTCTGTATTGTCGCTATTGCCAGTTTAATGACTGATATGGAAAAACATTTTTCAATTCCACTACGCTATGGCGTAAATGTTATCAGTACTTGTGAAGAATCTTTTTATCCTTTTACCACCTCAGCCAAAATAACTCAGCGTCTCGATAAATTGGCTAAGAAAAATCATTGTACAATTGCCGGCTCCGGTTATCAAGATGTTTTCTGGGGATATTTAATTTCCGTGCTCGCTGGGGCGACTCACAAAATAACTAAGATTGAAGGCATCAGCAGTTATAACGTCGAAGATTATGGTATCGCTTTAGCTAAAGTTCACGGCGCCGGCCTAAGCCTGAAAGAATTTGATACCCAGATTGCTAAAAATAATAGCCTGCCGTCTTACATGTGGAACTCTAATGAATGGCTCGCGGCCCACTTCGGTTGGACCATTAAATCAATCAAACAAAAATTAGTTCCAACCACTAACAAGAAAGCGCTTAAATCCAAAACTTTAGGTATAAGCATTCCAGCCGGATACGCCACCGGGATGTCCGCCGTCGTAACCCTTACCACCAAAGAAGGCCCGATAATTGAAACCCAATGCGTCGGCAAAGTTTATGATAAAACTGACGTTGACCTTAACGATTGGATAATCAGCGGCGAACCAACGACTAGCGTCAATATCAAACGACCAGCGACCGTCGAACTAACCTGCGCCACCATTGTAAATCGCTTACCGGATTTGATTGCCGCTCCCGCTGGTTATTTTACCACCGACAAAATGCCCGCTCCGGAATATCGAACAAAAAGTTTAGAAAAATATCTAAAATAAAAATCGCGATAATAATAATTTTATGAAAATCTTAATCATCTACGCTCATCCCAATCACACCGGCCACCACGGATATTTTCTCGACCAGTTCAAAGAAAAATTAGCGGCACAACAAGCTGATTATGAAATCATTGATCTTTACACCCTAAATTATAATCCAGTACTGCTTGACGACGAATTATACAGCGCCGGTCACAGAACAATCAGCCTACAAAATTTAGATTTTCAGAAAAAAATTAAAGAAGCGGACCGCCTCGTGTTTATCTATCCTACTTGGTGGCAAAATATGCCAGCCATGCTAAAAGGTTTTATTGATCGAGTCTTTACTGGTGGTTTCGGTTTTCGTTACGAAAACGGCTTACCGGTAAAATTGCTTAAAGGCAAAAAGGCGGCCATCTTCACGGCGAGCGGCGGTCCGGCATTGTTTACTAAATTCATTATCAGAAATCAAGCGGTCCGAGTTTTAGGACGAGACGTCCTATCATTTTCCGGAATTGATTATCGCGCTTTCTGCCTTGCCTCAGCTCACCAACTCGATAATAATAGTAAGGCAAAAATCGATAATCTAGCCACCAAAGCCGTTAAATATATTTTGTAATTACGTACTAAAAACCCGCTTCAAACCGAAGCGGGTTTTTATAATTTTATTTCTTGCGTTTAGACATGCCAAACAAAACTACTAAACCAATTACTGAAGCAATGCTATAGCCCACTAAGCCTACCCAGCGAAAGGTCGGCATAATATATGAAGAGCCAATAACTAAACCGGCAATAATTAAACTAGCTGACAGCCGCTTCCCCGTTCGCGATATTTCTTGTAAAACTGAATTTAATTTTTGATATTCAACATTAATCTTAAAATCATTATTCTTAAGATTCTTTAAAATCCATTGCAAATCTTCCGGAAGATTTTCCAGCAATTGTCCGGAACGCAACAAATTATTTTCCGCCTTATTTTTGATAACACTGAAACTGGTTTGGCGCTTAATAGACGCATTTACATATGGCTTTACAAAAGTAAAGATATCAAAATCCGGATCAAGATTTTTAGCCAAATCTTCAACAATTACCAAAGTCTTACCCAGATTAACCAGGTTGACTGGTAGGCGGATTTCAAATTTTAGCATTAAATTAAAAATCTCCTGGATTAAAACAGCCACCTTAATATCTTTAAGCGCGGCCTGGTGGTACTTGCCTAATAGAATATCAATCTCCCCTTTTAGTTCTTCCGACTGGCGTCCAGAACTGATAATATTAAGGGTTTCAAGACCCAAAAGCACTTTTTCTGAATCAAAGGAAACCATACCATAAAGCATTAGTGATAATGCTTTTGCTTCATTATCCCGCAGGCGACCGACAATTCCAAAATCGATAAAAGCTAGCTGTTCGGTCTTCTTAATCCAAAACATATTTCCCGGATGCAAATCGCCATGAAAAAAGGAATCAATAAAAATCTGTTTTAAAATCGCATCAGCGCCGATGACAGCAATTTTTTTCTTCGGATATTTGTTTGAGTGGTCAGCAGTAATGCGATTAAATTTTATCCCGTCGATAAATTCCATCGTGATAACTTTATCACCGGAATAGGCATCAAAAATTTTAGGAATCTTAACCGCCGGCGTATTAGCAAAATTAGCAATAAACTTTTTTTGACTGGCAATTTCCGCGCCGAAATCCAATTCTTCTTTAAATGATCGTTCCAATTCTTCCGATATTTCCACCGGCCGCCAAATCTTAC
>Ga0172381_10008191_pt1 | contig 10252 bp, 5 predicted proteins | sample Leawel6488metaG_FD_119754 | JGI IMG/M metagenome (GOLD analysis project Ga0172381, IMG submission 119754) | Leachate microbial communities from a municipal landfill in Southern Ontario, Canada - Leachate well 64-88 metaG | ecosystem: Engineered > Solid waste > Landfill > Unclassified | place... | reverse complement strand
GTTCCCATTTGTCCAAGAGTGCGAGAGCTGCGATATGTTGTTCATTCACAATAATATTATCATGATTTGCGATGCAATAGCGCACATCATCAATAGCAACATGCTCTCGTTTCGCGCCACTACTACTATTCGCGCTAGCAGAACATAAGCGAACCATACGAATAGCATCGCGCGCGACTTTGAGCGTAATAGGGTATACGTCTGTCAAACTAACGGGTCTCGAATCCATTGGGTCGCGCGTCGTTTCTTTTTTGACTTGCGCGATCGCACATGCAATGTCGCCCGCACATTCTGAGATAGTCCGCGAGTCATTTGGCTCTAGCGCGACACCTGCTGCGAATGTTGCGCATTCAATCGTACGCATCATAGATTCGCGCGAATCCTGTGATTGACCCCAAGCATGTCCGTGGCACTTGCACGCGTGAGGAAGAGCCTTATCAATGAGTTCAATCAAATGCGCGCGCCTCATCGTTAGTTCCTCGTCGTTGGCTGGCGCGACCCATCCTGTTGGCATGAGCACGTTCATGCTCGAACTCGAACTTGAGCTCGAACTCGATGCTTGCGCGCTCTTCTCTAGTTTTATGAGTTGTTCGCGCACTCGCGCCATCTCTGCTCGAAGTGTATCTATTTCGACAACAGTATCGCGCACTTTGCGCAAGTTGATGATGCGCTCGGCAGTCGCCTCAATGCGCGCATCAACGTCTTCTAACTTGCATCCGCGCGTTCCCTCGTTTGCATGCGATAGTAGAATAGCCTCTTGATCAAGGTGCGAACTAATGTCCGCGATACGCGCATTAACTTCTTCGTATGTACTTGTGTTCGAACTAAGGGATGTAGTCGCGCGTATTGCAGCTACTATCTCGCGCGCCTTCTCATCACGCGCCTTAGTCTTATCTGCGCGCGTCTTCTCTTCACGCTCTATATCCGCGCGCGTAGATGCGATAATCTGTTGCAGATCCCTAATTTTGCGCTCGAGCATATCCTTTGTCTTTGTGGGACATACGACAGCAGGCATCTTTTCAAGCTCGCTAAGTTCCGCGCTTGTCTCCTCTATGCAGACTTGCGCCTTTTTGACAATTTCGCGCAACTCGCCATCATCACCATTCATCAGGCGCGAAACGTCACAACTATGCGCGGTCGCTATCTTTGATATTTGCGCACTGATTCCTTGCGCAACAACTGAATGCGCATTGATTGTCGCGCCAAGCTCGCGAATGCGCGACTTTGCTATATCCATTGCGCTATCAATCACGTCGAGTCCAATAACGCGCGTTAGCATCTCGCGCTTGCCTGTATCAGTCGCGCTAATAAACGTTTCGCCATCATATTGAGGAACGAGCGAAGTTGCAACAAAATCTTCGAAAGTGCCAATTGTTTGCGCAACTAGTTCGTATGTTTTCGTGATAGTGTCACATGTCTTATTTGCGCCATCGATCATGTACAGCATATCATTTTGGCGCCTCATATTCCACTTGCGAGTTATCTCATGCTTGCAAACGCGCGCGCCAGTTTCTATAGTGTGCAATGTACAGCGAATAAGTGCATCAGATTGCCCGCGTCTAATGACAGATGTTGCACTACCGCGCAAAGCATGATTGAACAGAATGAGGCACATGATATCGATAACTGCGCTTTTGCCGCGCCTATTATCTGCAACGAGACCGACAAGCCCGGTCATACCATCAAAGTTGATAAAGTTCCCATTCGCGTAACAAAAGAGGTTTTCCCATTCCAAATAGTCAATAGTCCAGCGCGGCGCAGATGAACCACGTCCAGGCGCACTTTCTTCGCTTGCCTGTGTCATAACCTCGGCATGTAGCGCGAGTACCGCGTCCACCGTCTCGCGATCAATGTCTGCGTGAGTCGCGCGCAACTTATCTACAATAAGATCATTCTGCATCTCGATACTCTCGCGACTCGCGCTTGATGCGCGCACGATACTTTGTAGTGCATCAGCACAAAGTGGTTTATCTGCGCCTATTTCAACAGGCGCATCTATCTCGACTCGCGCACTATCATAACTCGCGCGTTCTATCTCTGCATGGACTTCTTGGATTGCGCGCGAATCGCGCGGGACTCCGCGCCTTACATCAATAACGACGCGCGATGCATCACTTGGCATAATTTGCGCGCCTGTGCGCGACGAGCTTGTTGCGCCAGATGAACACGCTGCATTGCCTTCAACGTCCATCGCGGATCTATTGCAAATCGCGCGCGCCTGCGTTACAGTGTATTTTACTTGCGCGCCAGGTATCGGCACATGTATAAAAGTATGAGTGATTGTGAAGTTATCAGGCGCGGATGTTGGCGGCTTCGTCAGACCCCATACAATGAATCCTTTGATATAAGTCTCGCCTATTGTTAGTTGAGTAAGCGCGCCACTATATGCGATAATTTGTTCATGGCGCGCAGGCGGATCACTTGTATGTAGCGGACCATCCAAGTAGTTCGTGTATTGATAGTCATGTACATGACCGCACAAGACCATATGAAAAGGTCGCATCCATTCGCGCTTAATAGAACTAGGATATGCGCGCGCCGTTCCATCTGGCGCTTTGACCTTGACGCCTGCAATGAAGTCATGTACGAGCGCGATGCGCCAGATAGGACCACCCGATGTCGATGCCGATGCTTGTGAAGGAGATGGACCAGGTTCGCGCGCAACTGCATCTAAGGGCGAGAATGCGTAAAACTCAATATCGGCATATAGATCATCATGCCAACCGGACTCCGACCAATAGTGTAAATGGCAACTCGCGTCCGCATCATATGTCGCGCGTAACTGTATCTCGCGTGACATAATTGGGTTAAGAAGATCATTGCGATCATGATTATGTACGTTTGCATCGTGATTTCCTGGAATTATAACTACATCATCTGTCTCTTCCATCACGCAATCAAGAAACTTATGACAGTCTGTAATATTCTCGCTGGACAATGATACGCGATAATGGAATACATCACCTACAACGCACACGATGATGCGCGCACTTGTCCCTACTTGCTTGCGAATACCTGCAATGCACGCGCGCAAATGTTCGCATGCGCGCGCGAACTGATCGCGCCCAGTATCGCGAATGTGTATGTCTGCTAGGTGGATAATGACATAGGACGGTTTCGTATCACCGAGAATCTTAGGCTGTTGATGCACTTCGCGCGTGCGCCCATCAGAGCTTTGCGCGACATCCTTGCCACGCGGACTAGTGCGAAGTGATTGCTGTTGCTGTTTTGTTGCGGACATGGTTTTATGATAAGATTGACTTGTATGATTGTTCATCATTGTTCAGAAAAAAATATTAATTCTTCTTTTTTCCATACACTCATATCACTTAGGACATATACAAAAAAACTATATCTTGCGCAATGATTATCATACATGCGCGCACTTTCAACGCCCTGCTAACATGTTGCCGCGCAGAGCCCATTCGACATCATCTGCTGGAACATGTGATAAATCTACCGAAGTAGTTGGGATAAAAAATGTTTCACTCATCTTACAAATACTTGATCTGTGATGGTAAATGATCAAGATAACAATGAGAACAATGAACCAAAATGGGATTGTGATTTCCTGCATTAGATTATATTCGCATATGCGATTTTTTTTGCAAAATCATCAATTAATACAGTTGGTATCTCGAGGTCATAATCTACGATTATATGCATGCGCGAACAAATGCGTAGTGGCATTGGCGCGCGACAACCCGTTTCACTATCTTGCGCGCGCGGATTGCAGTATGGACAAATGAGTACGCCTGATTGGTCACGGATTGTCGTATTTGCGCCATAATCATAAATATTGGTCGTCAATGCGCAATCTTTTCGCATACACGCAACATGTTCGCAAGGAATAAAGATAACAATGGGATAGCGCGCGAGATCTCGCACTCGCCCGCATGCGCCACATGTCTCAGTATCCCACTTGCGATTCGCGCGACTTACGTTGAGTGCGATCGCAAACGCGCTCCCTTTCTCAATAAGGTCAAACGCGTTCTTGATACGCAAGTATTCGTTTAGTTTTATGTAGATGTAATGGCATATTCCCATTTTCTCGTCATACGAGAAAGCAGGCGCGGCGCGATTGAGCTCAATGTATGAATTGCGCGAGGATACATGTTCGTTTTCGTCCCATATTGCACTAGGATGCGCGAGTAATGAATGTATTGTTGCAATGATTGCATTGCGAATGGCATCTGTTCGAGTAGTTGCGCGACATGAGTAACCCATACGCGCAACCCAACCATTTGCGCATACTTCTTGCATTGTGCGCGTAAATTCAAGGTCATACACATCAGGCGAGCCAACAAGCCCGCGATGATGTGTCATGTGTGCCTTAGATGGGAATATAGGCGCATAATCGGTCAAACTAGTAGTATTCACTGGCAAAGTCATAGCGGATGCCATCTACTTATAACTTTTAGTAATTTGATTATCAAAAAATCAATTATCGGCGCACAACCCTACCTGACCCGACCCTATCCCGACAGTCCGTCCGTCCGTCTATTGCCACTCTACGGATGTTGTTGATGCTGCGTAACATGCGCGACATAGAGCGATATACTTATTTGCGCCTCCGACTGGATCGCTATACGTTGAGTCATCACTACTAGTGCGCGCGCTAAACATTGCATCCGCGCCACATCTGCTACAAACAGCAAGCAACTTCGCAACGCGCGTCGATATTGCAACAAGTGGTGCAATGACCGCGAATGGTCTGCGCATGTAGTCAGAATCAAGACCTGCGCATATCACTATCTTACCTTGCGCAACCCAATTATCAACAAGGCGCGTAACGTCGCGCGCGAGTTCATCATTGTACATCGCGAAAAACTGTATTTCATCGATGCCAATAACGTCATACTTATCTATCGCGCGCATAATCAGATCATCGCGCAAACTGCGCGCGTATATGATTGGGACCATATCAAAGGTAACTCCGCCATGTGTGTGAATATCGCATGTCTCGCCATACCTAGTATCAGTTGCATGCTTGATAATGACGCATTTACGGCGTGCGCGCGTATGTCTTTCAATCGCGCATATCATGTTTGACGAGTTATGTGACGGTATCGCATGTCCATCGTCTTGCGCGATCATGAAATAATACCCTGACTCAAGCACAATACCATAGTAGCGCGCGCCTATTATGGGTTTTGATTTTGCGACCGTATCGATAAGATCGCGCACGCGCGCACTACGCGCAATTGTATGCCCGTCATGCGAGATATATGTGGGCATTATGTGGTCTCCTGTTGCAATAACATTCCAACGTACGGATGTGCCATTATCAAAACTCGCGCGCCATAGTGGATTATCGGGCGTCGATACACCTGACGAAACATTAGCTACACGAACTGGTGTCCATGTCTCATCAAATACATAATCACCCACATGTAAATACTTGATTGGGCATAGCGTGTCGATGGGTGATTGAGTGCATGCACCTAATCGCGCATATACTTGCGTATTCTCTTCGAGGCACTTACCAGAGAACATAGGTCCAATAATTAGTTCGAGTGATCCAATGCGGTGACTGCTCGTACTCGCGCCTTGCAACATAGATCTGACTTGGATAGAGAGTTATTATATATTTGATCATTTTATTCACTTTTATAAGATCGAATAACATTATAACAATTACTATTATTATGGAACAACAAACATCAACATGCGTGCTTGCGCATATGCGCAAACGCGATCATGTTTGTGATCGCAAGCATGATGGCGAGCTTTCATATGATTGCCGACCAATTTGCGCGCTTGTGCCAGATCAAGGACTATATCATATTCCCAATATGACATCACAACCATGGTTGCGCGAATGTTATCCTATCGATGCAACCAAATCATATATCGAGATCACATGGCGCGCCAATTCTATCATTGATTCACATGACTGCATTGCGCGAGATTCTATGACTAATTTTGAGTTTCTTCCATCAGTTCGCGAGGTTCATATTACTCGCGCGCGCAATGTCAAACCATCCATTGAAACATACACGTTTATCATTGGCGAGATACTCAAGCGAATTAACTCTGCGCAAGTCAAACTATTTATTCCGCGCGAATGTCGCGATATCATTGATAAGACATTTGCAGATGCGCAAGTTACATACGAATGAGCGCGACATATGAATATGTACATAACTCGTATGGAATGGGAGGAGAGGGGATTGTTTTTTTGATACTCGCGTACGTAAGCTCTTGCGATGAACATCTTTTTTCCCCACCATTCGCAAGTTCTTATCTCGAATATAAAAAAATAATGCACTATGATGATTAACTCAAGAACATGCGCTATATGAACACCCTTCATCAATGCATCTTACACACCTTTCGATCTTGACAAGTGTTAATCCTTTGCATACTGGGCAAATATCTCTATCACCTTGCGTATCATCATCGTGTTTGCTCGTCGCGCACGTCGTGCTCGAGCACGTGCTATGCGAAGTCATAATATCGCGCAACTGTATGGCAACTGCATCAGGAATCGAACGAATTGTGCGCCGATTTGCAACATCACGGAAATCGCGCGAACCTCCAATGTTGCTAAGTTGCTGTATGATTGTCTCAACTCGCGCGATTGGTGTTGTACTTGAGTCCATGCGCAAGATCAAACTAATAAGTCTGCCAATAGCCTCGCTTTCCGCCTGCACTTCAGTACCAGACTTGCCGATTGTAATGAATAATTCAAATGGATTACCCGTATCGTCAAAATTCACAGTTGTAAAGATGCTTCCAAACAGAGTATCATACTTACTCGTTAATCCATGCAAGATAATAGGACGGGTGCGTTTTTGAACACTTTGTTGTTGGGTTGATGTTACAGTAAGAGGGATCGCGCTCGTACTCGTGCTCGTGCTCGTTAGAACTTCTTGTGCGCGCGAAGCTGTTCGATATATTGCGACTCCTTTGAGACGCAAGCGCCACGCCTTAATGTAAATGTTCATGACATCATCGATAGTCGTATCCGGCGAACAGTTGATTGTTTTGCTAATACTGTTGTCGATCCATGTTTGTAAACGCGCCTGCATCGCCAAGTGGTCATTCCATGATACATTAAGCGCAGTCGCCATAGCAGCGCGACAAATACATAACGCGCGATCGCGTACTGTTTTTGGCGCATCGACTAAGGCTGCCTCGATAACTTTGATGTGCTCGCTCAATGGCGCATTTTTTGTAATCAATGTACCAATGTCGCGCGCGATACTTGAATCAACGACTTGTTCGAGCGCGCGAATTACAGAGTCTCGGCAGAAAGTCATCTTTGATCCATCCGCAATCGTTCGAGTATATGAGTTGGAAAACACTGGTTCGCATCCATATCCATCAACTCCTAGGATTAGTGAGGTAGTTCCAGTAGGTGCAATCACAGTAAGCGCGCCATTACGAATACCGACTTTCTTGATTTGATCGCCAATTTCGCGCGTCTTCGCAAGCAAGTCCGCGAACATTGTGCGGTCTCGCGCATCACGTGAATCATCGCGCGCGCAAGCATCGAGATGTACGCAAAGATGATCTTCGAGGAACTTGGTTACTGTATTAGGCGCCCAAACACTGCGAGCACATTCAGGAAACGCGCCCCATTGACGAGCTAATTTGACACTCGCGCTAAGAGCTGATACGCGAATAAACGCCATGATTAGATCGGCGAGATTGAGAGACTCGCGCGAACCATACACATACCCACAACTAAGGAAGAGATCAGCCAAACCAGTGATTCCTAACCCAATTCGTCTAACAGCAAGCGCAGCCCTTTCCAGCTGTTGAACTGATGGAACGTACCAGTTCGCAGATACAACACAGTCGAGAAATTCGACAGCGTCTGTTACAGTCTCTTCCAGTTGGCGCCAATCAATGTTACCGCTCGCATCACAGTGTCGCGCGAGATTTACATGACCAAGGCAGCAGTTCTCATATGGACCAAGATTTACTTCACCACAGTTCGAAACAACCATACCATTCGCGCTAAATGTATGGCGATCATTTACGACACAGTCATAGACATGCGCGCAATCATCTCTTTGCTCGATGTAATCAAATGTAACGTATCGCATTGCATGCGCGCGCGAGCGAGCTTGCGCGCTCATATATGGCGCGAGTGATGGATCGATTGCATGTATGTAACGATCTATGTCGCAAGGGTCGCGAATGACTCGCTTGCTATAATCTTCATCACATTCCTCAGTCAGAATACCAAAGTTCGCAAGGCATTGGATCACGATTCTCATCATATGCGCGCGACTTTGTGCGAGATGTACAAATATTGCGCCAATACGTTGCGATTCGACATCGATCACGCATTCGCATATACCTTGCAAGAATGATGCTTGCATATCACTAGGCATACATACTAGTTGATTATACGCCGTTTCATCACATGCACCAGGCGCACAAAATTGTTCATAGAAATCTGTATCTGGTTGGTCTGTTGTTGCGCAAGTATCATCGATGGCGCCCATTGATGGCGGGAGTGCCATAAACGCACACATTCGCGCAAGTTTCTCACCAATACTCTTATTTCGCGCGGACTGAGTTCCCCAAGTGATTACGTCAGGAATGGAAAATGCGATTTTGTCGCCATATTTGAGTTGAGACGCACTTACCATAGTAGGGTCGCGAGCATAATCGTGCTTTGTTGCTACTGGTGTATCTGTAGTTGCGGCGCAAAGAGATAGAATGCGATGATCGGGAGTCGCGCGCAATGTCAATCCTTCGCGCGTATGGATGAGAACAATTGACTTAAACCCTGTCTCGAAGAATCCCATTGATTGATGTGACTCGCCATTAACAATCGAGTAATGAGGTACATGAAGAATATCGCGCGCGAATCTAGGTCCATCGCTCGTCATAATGACAGTCTCGCCCGTAACGCATGGGTTTGTAGCAGCAATGCGATATAGGTCTGGCACTGGATTATCCTCATTGATACGATCAATGAAAATTACTCCTGGTTCGCCATTAGCGTGCGCATGTGTTGCAATCTTGCGCATGAGCTCGCGCGCATCTACAATGCGCGCGATCGCGCGATCTCCATGAACATGGCGAAGCGCGAAATCATGAGCATGATCAGGAGTGATGCCGCTATCAGGGCACGTAACCGCGCGCATGAACTCCTCAGTGAGTGCGACTGATAGATTGAAGTTAGTTATTGCGCCTTCAACTGATTTGCATTCGATGAATTCTTCAATGTCCGGATGATCGACGCGCAAAATGCCCATATTCGCGCCACGCCTTGAGTTGCTCACTAGGACGCCATTCGCGATATAGGAATGATTACCTGCGACTTCCATATCGAAAGTTGGCGCGGATCCCGCGGACTTGATGCTCGCGACCTTCGTGAATAGTTTCGCGCCATCATCAATCACTCGCGCGCATTGTGTCGGAAGCGGATATATGCGCGAAGCTGTGCGAGTTGGCGCGTCGACGGTGATTCGCCATATGTGCCTTCTTTGTATGTCATTGCGAGTTATGATCGCAGAGTATCCGAGTCCGAATAGCAAGGTCGCGAACTCTTGCGCATACTGTTGATCTCCCACGAGGATATACCCATGCATGCCAACAACATCGCATATCTCGAGTTGCGCGCGAATGTAATTGTAGACGATATTCGGCGGGCTGCAGCGGATCTTTGGTGACACACGTATGCCAGAAGAATCATGCCCATCGAGTTGATTGGATACCAAGAAATGTACGATAGCTGGATTATTAATAACAATCCAATCGGATTGATCCTCTTGCTGGATTTCTGCAACACATCCGCGAAACACTGTTTGCGCAAGATCAATAATGCGTTGAGTAATTGGCGAGTCTGCAACAGTGCGAATAACTATAGGCTCATCACTCACAGCTTCGCGCGATATGCGCCCAGCTGCGTGAATGTATCCTAAGAGTTGCGCGAGTTCAGGTGTGATCTCTGTCGGGTACTCGATTGGTCGCATATCGCTACTCACAAATAGAGCATGTTGCGCAATATGCTGAGTAACGCCTTGATGTTGTCCTAAAACAGTAATAGTCTCATCACCTCGCGCGAGTTCGCATAAGTGTTTCCATTGTTGACCATCGCGACAATTGACAAGAATCTTATGCTCGGCTGTTCCCTTGATCTCGATACCATTTGCCAGAGTGACGCGAAATACGCGCGCGACTCCGTTGACATATGCGCGAACAATAGGACGCGCGCCTTCGAATGTTGATGCAGTACTGATCAGTTGGCGCGTTGCATCGTGTTGTTCAAGATCGACATTGAATG
>Ga0172381_10008190_pt1 | contig 10253 bp, 10 predicted proteins | sample Leawel6488metaG_FD_119754 | JGI IMG/M metagenome (GOLD analysis project Ga0172381, IMG submission 119754) | Leachate microbial communities from a municipal landfill in Southern Ontario, Canada - Leachate well 64-88 metaG | ecosystem: Engineered > Solid waste > Landfill > Unclassified | place... | reverse complement strand
TTCGATCCACTTGTTCTTCACTCTCTCACAACTCCTGCTCGCGCTGCGCGCGACGGGGGATGCGGAACGTTCCGCGCACCTGCGCCTGGGTGCACTGGCGCTGGCACTGCTCACCTTCACTAAGAACGAAGGTATCGCGCTCTACCTGCCGATTCTTGCACTCGTTGCTGCAACGGTTTTCCTGTACGTGCGCCGCAAAGGTGCGGCAATTGCACGCCCGGCACTCTGGACGGGCACGGTACTCCTGATAATTGCAGGTCCATGGCTGCTCTACAAATTCCGATACGGGCTGCCCTTTGGCAACGCAAAAGCAGTGAGCGGTCTGCAATTCGCATGGCAACCCGGTGTACTGCGCGCAGTCTTCATCAACCTCTTCTTCGAAGGGAACTGGCTGCTCTTTATGCCGCTCTTTGTCCTGCTCCTGCTGCGCGAGTGGCGCAGCGCATTCGCGTGGCCACTGCTGCCCGCCACGGGGTTCATTCTGCTCGCCTTCCTGGCGCAAATGGGGGTCTTCCTCTTCACGAGTGTTTCGGTGGAAGCGCTCAACCAGACCGGCGTGGCGCGCGGGGTCATCCAGCTGCTCCCTATTATGGTCCTGCTCGCAGTCCTGCTCGCACGCACTTGGTGGCTGCGACACAGAGGCTAGAGCCCGCGCACAATCTCCGCTATCCTAGTTCCATGACTTCGTACGCCGCCTTCATCGGGCACCAGCCCGCTCTCAGCACCGTGGAAATCGCCGCGCTGCTCCCGGATTTCTCGCTGCGCAAGCAATACAAGGATGTCGTCATCTTCGACACATCTCTCTCCCTAAACCAGGAATTCCTAGATCTTCTGGGAGGCACCATTGCCCTCGCCAGAAGCGTGACGGAGCAGAGTATTGAACTACAGGATGTCCCTGCGTTGCTGGCCAACGAACTCAAAGGCGGCAAACGCAGCAAAGTGGTGTTCAGCCTGCGCAGCAGCGGCGTGAGTCCTCGCCAACTCCATGGCTTGTACCGCGCCTGTAAGCAGTTCCTCAAGCGACAGGGGCAACCCAGCAGATACGTGGGAACAGAGCGCAAAGCCGCCTCCGCCGTCGTGCTGCACGAACACGACATGCTCAACGGAAAACGCAACGCCGAACTTGCGCTCATTACAGACCCGGAAACCGGAGACATTTGGGTAGGCAGGACGGTGGGTGCGCAGGACGTGGATGCCTACAGCAAGCGCGATATAGAAAAGCCTGTCCGCGACACCACCGTTGGATTACTGCCGCCAAAGCTCGCACAGGCACTGCTAAACCTGGGCGTGTTCGCCGTGCGCACGCGCCAGCAGAAGGCGGCCAAGCAGACGGCAAAATTCACGCTTCCCGTGCTCACGGTACTCGACCCGTTCTGCGGCACGGGCGTGATTCCCATGGAATGCCTGCTGCGCTCCTGGGATGTCCTGGCATCCGACGCATCGCAAAAGGCGGTGAACGGCTGCACAAAGAATCTGGACTGGCTGCGCAAAGAACGGAAGATCGCCAAGAAGGATGCAACGAGTGATGTGTGGAAACAGGATGCTCTTACGCCTTTTGCCCTCAAAAAACTCCCGGATATCGTCGTGACGGAAACCACGCTCGGTCCGCCGCTCGAAAAACGTCCCACGCTTAAGGATGTACAGAAGCTGCGCACAGAGAACGATGCCCTGCAGGTTGCCTTCCTGCAGAATGCTGCAGCAACGCTCCCCGGCGTGCCGCTGGTGTGTACCTACCCCGTGTGGTACTCCTCCAAACAACCGGAATTCCTGCGCAGAGTGTGGGACGAAGCCGCCAAAATCGGCTACTCCCCTGCCCTGCCCGTTGAACCGCCGGAAACGACCGAGCGCATATCGCTCCTGTACCGCCGCCCGGGACAGTTCGTCGGCAGAGAAATCGTCGTGTGGATGCCCGCGCAGTAGTGAATACCTCGCTACCAGTATGCAAAGAAATTACCGCATGGCCGGGAGCGGCAATCGTCTTCTGTTCCAGCTCGGAGCAGGCAGAGGTTCTGGATCCCTCTTGGACCCGCGGAGCAGCGCCGCCGCGTACCGCAGCGGTCTGGTATCTAGTGTAAAACACGCCAGATGACAACGGAACGGATGATCCAGGTCACGGATAAATTCTATAAAGAAAATCAAAATGGCGGAAAGCGAGAAGAGAAACAGTGTCCCCAGTACGTTGTTCTGCGTCTCGGAAAAGAGCTGCAACGCGATGATGAACGCCACGAAAAACCAGAGGAAGACGTATCCGACCGCCGGAAAGTTGTGGTGCTTGAGGAACGCCAGATAGCTAAGAGCGCTCCGTACGTCTTCATGCTGTTTCAGAAAGAGGTTCGCCTGTGCACCGGGCAGAGTGCTGCGCAGGTGCCGCGATGCTGGTATGAGTGCAGACACTGCTGCATTCGCCTCATCCATGGATACTTCGTTCTCTATGTACCCGCGCAGACGTTCCGCTACCCGCGCAAGTGCGAGCCGGAATGGTACGGCGTCGTACTCTGGCGACTCCTGCAGCGCGATGTCATTGAGATCCTGCATAGAGAGTATCTTGCCGCGCATCTGCGCAATGGTCATATCGGCCTGTTTGTAATCCTGCACTGTGCTGCGAAAAATCATGCCGAAGATGAAGAAGACGCCGGTACTCAAGGCAGAGATACCGACAATGCTCACATCCCACAATGTCCAACCGTACACAAGAACTGTCGCATAGCACAATGCGATGAGCACCCCGGCAGCGAATGCTTGATAGAGCGGTTTCATGGGAGCGGCGTACCTTACGCTCGCGTACGCTTGCGTTCAAGCTCCTTTAAAAGCTTCTTGCGCAGGCGAATATTCTTGGGGGTCACTTCTACCAATTCATCGTCATTGATGTACTCCAGCGCCTGCTCCAGTGTCATGAGCTGCACGGGAACCAGGCGCATGGCCTCGTCCGTGCCGGACGCACGGACATTGGTCAGCTTTTTATTCTTCGTAGGATTCACGTTCATATCTCCCGGCTTGGCGTTCTCGCCGATAATCATTCCCTCATACACTTTCGTCTGCGGCTTCACGAACAAACTGCCGCGCTCCTGCAAATTCCACAGCGAATACGCCATGGTTTCGCCACCGACAGCGGAAATGATCGACCCGCGGCTCCTGCCCGGGATGCGGCCTTTGTGCGGTTCATAGCGCAGGAAGGAATGTGTGAGAATGCCTTCACCTTTGGTCTGAATGATGAATTCGCCCCGCATACCCAGCAGGCCCCTGGTGGGCACCGTAAATTCCATGCGGGAATGTTTTTCATGCGTGTGCATGTCTGCCATTTCACCCTTACGGCGCGCCAGCATGTCGATAATGGTGCCGGCGTACTCCTCCGGCACGTCGACAATGACGTGCTCGATCGGCTCCAATTGCACACCATCCTGCTCCTGCAAAATCACTTCCGGTCTGGAAACCTGCAACTCAAAACCTTCCCGTCGCATCTGTTCAATGAGCACCGATAAGTGCAGTTCACCGCGACCGGAAACTTTGTAGTTCTCCGTACCGGCGATGTTTTCCACATGGAGACCCACATTCACTTCCATCTCTTTCTCCAGACGATCCTTGATGTGGCGCGTGGTGACCAGCTTGCCTTCCCGACCGGCAAAGGGAGAATTGTTCACCAGGAAATGCATGCAAATCGTGGGCGGATCAATCGTAATGGCGGGCAGTGGGTTGCTCTCCTGTTCCGCCATGATGGTTTCGCCGACGTAGATGTCGCTCACTCCGGCCACAATGACAATATCGCCCGCAACCGCTTCTTCTATTTCAACCCGCGCCAGACCCTTCGCAGTCATAATTTTGGAAATCTTCGCCTGCCGAACGGAACCGTCGGGTTTTTTGACGTACACCGTTTGCCCCACGGCGGCTCTGCCTTCGTACACGCGGCCTATGGCAAGGCGGCCGAGGAAATTGTCGTAACCCAGACTGCTCGGCTGCATGCGGAAAGGCGCCTGCATGTTCTGTTCCGCTGCAGGCACTTTTTCCATAATCATCTCAAATAGAGGCGTTAAATCCTGTGACTCGTCTTCCAGTGTCCGTTTGGCAATACCCTGGCGCGCGACGGCGAATAGGTACGGAAAATCCAGCTGTTCATTGCTGGCCCCCAGTTTGGCGAAGAGATCGAATACCTGGTCCACCACATGCATGGGCTGCGCCGCCGGTTTGTCGATCTTATTGATAATCACAATGGGCCTCAGCCCTAACTCCAGGGATTTTTTTAAAACGAACTTCGTCTGGGGCATGGGTCCTTCCTGGGCATCCACCAGCAGCAACACGCTGTCTACCTGACGCAGAATGCGTTCCACCTCCGATCCGTAATCTGCGTGCCCCGGCGTGTCGACGATGTTGATCTTGCAGTCTCCGTACTGAATGGAGGTCTGCTTGGAATAGATGGTAATACCACGTTCCCGTTCCTGGTCGTTACTATCCATCATCAACTCACCCACCGTTTCGTGCGCGGCGAACGCACCGCCCTGTTTCAGGAGCGCATCCACAAGCGTAGTTTTGCCGTGGTCAACGTGCGCGATAATGGCGATATTCCGGATACTCATAAAAATCTGCCAGAGGATACGGATACACGCCCGTATTGGCGAGGAGAAGATCCTCAATCTTCCACGATGCCCGGCGTGCGGTCACATTTGACGTCTTACGCTTTGACCACCAGTGCGCCTTCGTGGACAGGCACGCTCACCTGCACACCGATTGCCTGCCCCTTTTTGGCAGCGGCAACCGGTTCATGTTCCAGCTGGATCGACCGGATTTCCTGGAGTACCTCCTGACCATCGCGCCTAAAGCACACGGTATCCCCTACTTTGAGCGGCGCCGCCAGCTCCACGACCGCAACGCCAATGCGGTCGTAGTAATGCGTGACTTTCCCGATGATTTTTTCCTTCTTGGCTACTGCTGCGGGAGACATAGAAGAAATGGGAATGGTGTAATAAAGGCAATTGTGCATATTACCCTCCCTCCACTGTATTGGAAACACGATTGAGAAAACCTTTGCCACCGCTGCACTCTTATATAGATGAGGCAAGTCTTCTTTACCACGCATCGCGATTACTGCTCCTCTTCTTTTGTGACGTTCCTCATCATGCACTGCCTCAGTGCTTCCTGTTGCTCATTTAGCCATGCGTCCTGCTCTATTTCGCGTATGTGCGCCAGTTGTGCCGCAACGGCTTCATCCGTCGGCTGATTGCGCGTGTTGTTGATGCTGAACGGCACGTAGAGCGCTGTTTGCTTGCTGGACGCAGGCCGGTATCCGGCCTTCTGCAATACTTGTTTGACTTCGGATGTCGCGGGACCAACGTACATACGACCGGGACTTCCGGGCTCTTTGGAACAAAAACAGATCAGCCCGCCGTTCTGGTCATAGAGGCCGCTCCATGCCGCTGCCTCCTCCTGTCCGAGCTCTCCTTTTGCAATGCGCTCTTCCAAACTTGGTACCGTGCCGCCGTGGTTGCACTCTATGCCATCGGCGAGGATCCACTCCTCCGGATTCAGCCCTTCGGGCAGCGCATTCGATCGTTCTGCATTGCGCTCGGGGTTTGGGTTACTGATGGTATTTGCCATATTCGTCGTAGGAGGAATATATATTATACATAATAATAAAGTTTATGTACATATCTCCCACACAGTATGGCTGCATCATAGTGTACACTTCGCTTCAACTTTCCCCTCCTACTCATGGTTTCCCCTCTTGGTGTCCTTCTTGGCAATTCCTGGAGCTTTTTCCGCCGTGCATTTATGGCAATCCTTGTCGGCGCTGTTCTCTTCGGTCTCATCCTAGGTGTGACCCAATCACTCATTGGTCAACGTGCCGTGCGGCAAACGGAATCTGCACTGGAAGATATCGGTATCAACATGCAGCAAATGCAGGACATCCAGCAGCGCATTCAGGCGGGTGACCAGGCGGCGATAGAAGAGTTTTTTGGAGCAATGCCAGAGTTCGATACGGCGGAAGAGGCGGAAAGTATGGCCAATTCCATGGCTTCCGCGTACCGCAATCTCCTGCCCGCCATTGGTGTGTCTATGCTCATCATATGGTTGATATCACTCATTGCATCCGCGTACTTCCTGCTCATTGCCCTCAATGAAAATGTGACGCCTCAGGATGCACTGGTCCGCGTACCCGGTCTCATCATTCCGCTCTTCCTCCTCTCGCTGTGGATTTTTGTGCGGACGTTCATGTGGATTCCCTTCATCGGCATTATCACAGGCATCATCCTGGGGCCGCGCTTCATCCTGAGCCCCGTACTGCTCGTGCGCGACCGCAAGGGCGTGATCGAGAGTGCGAAACTGAGTTATGCCAAAACGAGCGGATTCTGGGGCAAGATCCTTGGGAATGTGATCGTAGCAGCCATACTGGCACTGGTAGCCCAGATGGTCGCAGGATTCATCCTGGGATTGCTGGGCATGCGCCTGGCTGGGATCCTTCTGCCCGTCGTGCAAATGCTCGCATCAGCGTTCCTCCTGATCTTCATGGTCAAACTCGCACTCACGGTCGAGCAGAACCCACAGAAGGGGTAGACACTGCGCTTATCGACAGATCCTGCTGCAGCGCGGAGGATAGGTGAGCAGGCAGTAATCGTAGCATCGTTTCGGCGATCGTTTCGGTCGCTTGTAGCGAGGATAGTACATGCGAACGGAACGCGATGCGACAATAATTCGCGTAGCCTCAGATCGCACGGGAGCCGCAGCACTTCTCTCCGGGAGGATCACCCCGGCGCAAGCCGCGACAATAAGCATCAAAAGGAGAGTTCGCATAGTCTCTCATTATAGGAATACATGCCTGTGGGTACAAGGACTTAGCCCATCGTCATATAGGCTGTTTTTTGGTATAATGAGTACTCAATGGTCAAAAAAACATTTATACGATCCGAAGAGTTTACCCCCGATGACCGCAATCGTCTGACTCCGTTTGCAATGCATACCGAAGATACAGAGGGAGTGGAGCCAATGGCATCATCGACAGCAATGCATATGATTCAAGAAGTACGGTGCCGAGTACACGCGATTCTCGAACAAGACACATCGTATCCCGCGGCTCCCGAAAGTATCACCTCACCCGAAGCATTGATTGAATGTGCCTTTGCCGAGGTGGACGGTGTATGGGAGCGCAGCGGAGTGAATCAGCGCATCGCAGAACTTGCTGAGGAATGGGCAACAGCAGTACCTGCAGATGATGAAGAGGGTTTGCAAGCGGCACTGAGGCATGGTGGTGCACTCCAAAAAATCCGTGATCGATTTATGGGACCGCTAGAATCGCTCCGCTCGCTACAACCTGCATCCTGGATGACGCTCATGCATCTTTCCGCCGAGCGACAAATGCATGCGGTGATACTGCTTCGCCATTGGATGCAGAAGACACAATTGCCGGATGCTACATTCAGTCGCATGGGTATTTCGCGCACGGAGATGGCTCTATTGCTACAAATCGCAGGGTTGTGCGGCAAGTATGTCGACCAAATCTACATCAAACAAATGGAACTTGCCGATCAAAAGGGAGGGCAGTACAAAACGCCTCTCACAAAAGCGAGCGGCTCGTGGCTCTTCTATGATTTCGTCAATGAAGACAACACCGGCGGTGCCGATGTGAAATCCTTCGGTGAAGTGTTTCCATTCGAATCCAAACGAATGACCAAACATTTTCACCGTATTGCCGACGATGTCGCAGAAAGGGTCACCAGCGGATCACTGAATCAATCCTATCATCATTTGCCAGAAGCTCTCCGTTCGTTCGCGCAACTCATACATGCCAGCAGCAAAACTGATGGTTCCATACTTTTGGGAATTTGGGAACGTCTGCAAGACGAACTTGCCCAGTGCACCGCACAGGGATGCCCTATCGCTCTGTTTGCCGCTGGAGGAAGGTCTGTCGCAGGCAATGCCAACAAAATGGATATGGAACTACGCCTGGGCTTGGTTACGCCACAGTGCACACGTATGTTGGCTGATATGGAAACACTGCAGGCAAATGCGCAGCATCTTTGCGATGAAATCGTTCGTGAAGCGCCTGTACAACCGACACTGCATTCGGTTCCCCCCTCTGTTGTCGCAATACATGCATTTGGATTCGGTCCTAATCTGCATTTCCGCACAGGTGCCGAAGCGTTGGAAAAACGTATCGTCATGCATCCGGACTGTATGCTTGATGACGCGCTCGACGAAGAAGAGATCGCCAATGCAATATTTCCGGATCTTCTGCAGTCGATTCCGCAGGAAGAATACATTCGAGCTTCTGCAAAGAACTATTACGCCCACGAAGCCACACACAGGATTTTTTCGTCGAATGATCCGCAAGCCACGAACCGCATTGGTTCGGGTACTGCAGAAACAGCACTGGAAGAAACGAAAGCGGAAATATTTTCCGCTGAGCTGCTCCGGCGCATGCCGGAAGATCAGCATCGCGCGATCTTCGCATCGAAGCTTGCTGCATACCTCGTGCTCCTGCGCGACAATTCTCCGACAGATGGTGTCGGTGTCGCATACTACACCAGCGGTTTACTGGGACTACATGCGCTTTCCATGGCCGGGATTGTGCAGATAGAAGGAGATCGGCTTGTCATCCAGGATGCAGCCAGAGGATTACAGGTGCTTGCGGAAGCCGGAACCCAGTTAATGCAGGAATTTTATACGAATCCCGCCATGACGCCTGCACTGGTGCAGAGCCGTATGCGCAGGCGGAGAATAAAGGCGGAAACCGATCCGGTCGTACAGCACATCCTCTCGCTGGTACATCTGGAGTAGATGATCGCCATCAGTGATCCAACATCACCCCTCCCCTTCTCCCTCCGCGGGCTTCAGCACCTGCTGTGCACGCCTACGGCTGGAATCCATCAGAATTTGCATCTGGCGTTCATCTCGATTCTTGGAAAGCGTTCTGTCGGGCTCTTCCCCCGTGAGCAAATGCTCGGGAATGCCTAAACCGCCGTGGAAGTTGCCAGTAAGAAGAGATTGGGAAGACATAGGTCAAGAACGGAAAGTAGATAAATGTATATTTCAATAAAAAGTTTTATATGTCAATAATTGGCTCCGCAAACTGCCTGCCTGCCGGTAAACATTGAAGGTTGCGTGTTTGCAAACGATGATGCGAGGTTAGATTCAACAGTCGTTTGAATATCCTGCTATCATGCACACATGCAACAAGCACTTCTACGAAAATTATTTTTCACAATCCTCCTCCTGGCATCACTCACTCTCGTGATTATTATTTTCTTACCTTTCTTTGTTCCAATCGCAATTGCAGCCACTGTTGCTGTGATGATGTATCCGGTCTATCACTGGATGGAGGCTACAGTGAAAAATAAAAATATAGCAGCGCTCTTTACGGTAGTACTCACAATAATTGTACTCCTGATCCCACTGGGAATTATCGGTCTACTGATTGCAAGAGAGACTGCTGATCTCTATACACAAATTACATCCGGCCAACCGCAATTTACCAGTATAGTATTCCGTACTATAGAAGACATGATTCAAAGATATGCACCAACAATGCAAATAAATCTCACCTCGTATGCTGGACAGTCACTGCAATGGATCGTCGGCAACATCCAAACTGTTTTTGCAGGAACCGCATCCACAATACTCGCACTATTTCTTGGTGTTATTACGTACTACTATCTCCTAAAAGACGGTAAAAAATTCATACAAAAACTGACCGCTCTGAGTCCATTGACTCAGGCGGAAGAAAAGCAAATCATCGAGAGATTGCAGCGCACAATCAATTCAGTCGTACGAGGGTCAATAATCATTGCACTGCTGCAGGGGATGGTTACAGGGATTGGTTTGGCAATTTTTGGCGTACCAAATGCTGTTTTACTAGGAAGTATCGCAGGAATTGGAGCACTGATTCCTACGGTGGGCACAGCGATTGTGATTGCGCCGGTGATAGTGTATCTCTTTGTAATCCAAGACTACACAGCCGCAGTTGGCATGCTTATTTGGGGAAGCACCGCGGTAGGATTGATTGATAATCTGCTACATCCAATCCTTGTAGGAAAGGGAATGAGCATACATCCTCTTTTCATTTTCTTTGCGGTGCTTGGTGGTATCGCAATCTTTGGTATATCAGGATTCATTCTGGGACCTCTGGTCGTAGGTTTCTTTTTTGCATTGCTCGATGTCTATGCAGAAGAGGTATCATCGTAAAACGAGCTTTATTCATTATGCATGAGCAGGGAATGGGGTGGTTTTTCATAGATCAAACGTCAAGAGTTGGCTCCGCAGACTGCCTG
>Ga0172381_10008188_pt1 | contig 10253 bp, 10 predicted proteins | sample Leawel6488metaG_FD_119754 | JGI IMG/M metagenome (GOLD analysis project Ga0172381, IMG submission 119754) | Leachate microbial communities from a municipal landfill in Southern Ontario, Canada - Leachate well 64-88 metaG | ecosystem: Engineered > Solid waste > Landfill > Unclassified | place... | reverse complement strand
GTAGTAAATAAGGGGGTAGAATCTGGAACCGTGAGGAGAAAGAAGAACCATACCTTGCGGTTTTTTCTTTTTATATCCTTTTAGTTTGCTATAATTTTTTTGGAAAGGAGGAAGTAAAAAAATGGCAAAAGGCAAAGTAAAATGGTTTTCCAATCAAAAGGGTTATGGTTTTATTACTCCTGAGAACGGTGCGGATGTCTTCGTGCATCATACCGCCATCCAGGGTGAAGGCTATAAGACTCTTGAGGAGGGCCAAGAGGTTGAATTTGAGATCGAAAAAGGTCCAAAAGGCGAACAAGCTACTAAAGTAGTGAAGTTATAACCTCAAAAAAAACGAAAAAGGCCCGGCCGAATAAGCTGGGCCTTTTTTTTAAGATGAAAGCCGGTCAGGATGGAAAATATCGATAAGCGGGTAGCGGTGGCGATGAGCGGAGGAGTGGATTCTTCGGTTGCCGCGGCATTGTTGAAAAAACAGGGCTATGAAGTTACCGGTATCACGATGTGTTTTTCCGCTCCAGGCGGACCCGTCTTCGGAGGGAACCTGCTGCATCTGGAAACCAAGAAACCTTCTTGTTGCGGCCTGGCGGGGATTGAAGACGCCCGGCGGGTCTGCCATTCCCTGGGGATCCGGCATTATATCCTGAATCTGAATAAGGATTTTTCGCGGCAGGTAATCGGTAATTTTTGCCGCGAATATCTTGCGGGACGGACCCCTAATCCCTGCGTAAGGTGCAATCAGCTCATAAAATTCGGAGTCCTGCTTAAAAAAACCAGGAAGCTCGGCTTTGGCATTTTAGCCACCGGCCACTATGCGAGGGTCTCTAAAAAGGACGGTGCTTATTGCCTTAAAAAGGCCGGGGATCTTAAAAAAGACCAGTCATATTTTCTTTACCGGCTGAACCAGGCGCAGCTTAAGCATGTAATTTTTCCCCTGGCGGGAATGACCAAACCCCGGGTCAGGCAGCTGGCTTCGGATTTCGGACTGCGGGTTGCCGAAAAAAATGATAGTCAGGAGGTTTGTTTTTTGCCCGAAGGCCGCTACGGGGATTTTATTAAATCCACGCAAGATGCCGCCGGTTTCCGCCCCGGGAATTTCGTTGACCGGGAAGGTAATATTCTGGGGAGGCATCGGGGGGTCGTTTTTTACACCATAGGCCAGCGTCACGGCATAGGGATTCCCGCCCCGCATCCTCTTTACGTGATAAAGATCGAGGCAGGGAAAAATCGGGTTGTCCTGGGCGGCCGCCAAGAGGTTTATAAAAGAGAGTTTATCGTAAAAGATACGCATTTTGTAAACAAGCCGGCCAAAAAGAAGATTGAGATTAAAGTAAGGATACGCTATAATCATAAGGAAGCCCCCGCTGTTGTTTACCTCGATAAGCAAAAATGCAGGGTTGTTTTCAGGCGGCCGCAATTTGCGATAACTCCCGGTCAGTCCGCGGTTTTTTACGATAAAAATACGGTTTTAGGCGGAGGAATAATCCAAAAAATTATTGATGAAGATGATTAAAGAAGATAAGAAGGTGATTACCAGAATCAAAGAGCTTAAGAAGAAACGTAATGCCGTTATCCTGGCGCACAACTACCAGCTTCCCGAAGTGCAGGACATCGCGGATTTCCGCGGGGATTCTCTGGAGCTTTCCCGGATCGCGGCCAAGACTGAATGCGAGGTGATTGTTTTTTGCGGTGTTTATTTTATGGCCGAAACCGCTTCGATTCTTTCTCCGGATAAAAAGGTAATCATGCCGGATATCTCGGCGGGATGCCCGATGGCGAATATGATGACCGCCGATGACCTGCGTAAACTTAAGAAAGAACACCCCGGAGCGGTGGCGGTAGGTTACGTGAATACTTCTGCGGCGGTAAAAGCGGAGCTGGATTATTGTTGTACCTCTACTAACGCGGTGGCGGTGGTAAACGCGCTCAAGGACAAGAAAGATATAATTTTCGTTCCGGATAAATACCTGGCGGATTATGTTTCTAAAAAAAGCGGCCGGAAACTGATCTCCTGGCACGGCTTCTGCCCCACACATGTCAAGATCCTTCCGGAGGACCTTATCCGTGAAAAGAAATTTCATCCCCGGGCCAAAGTGATGTCGCATCCGGAATGCCTGGCCGCGGTGGTTTCCCAGTCCGAGCTGGTGGTCTCCACCAGCCAGATGGCAAAACACGCCCGCGAAGATTCCACTAAAGAGTTCATCGTGGGAACGGAGGCTGGTTTGATCTACCGCCTTAAGCAGGATAATCCCACCAAGGAATTTTATCTGGCCAGTGAACGCGCGGTCTGCCCTAATATGAAAAGGACGACGCAGGAAAAAGTACTCTGGGCCCTGGAAGAACTTAAGGATGAGGTCAAGGTTTCTGAAGATATCCGGAAAAAAGCGCGCCGGGCAATTGACCGGATGTTGTCGATAATTTAAATCTTAATAAATAATATTTTAACGCAGGCAAGGCATGAATATTCCGATCGTCTTTGAGGACGACTGGTTGTTGGTAGCGGATAAGCCGGCGGGGCTGTTAAGTGTTCCCTCCTCCGGCGGCAAGTCGCGCAACCTTACCGATATCTTAAACCAGGACGCCGCCGAGCGCAATTTGACTTATCGTTTTTATCCCTGTCACCGTCTGGACCGGGATACCTCGGGGCTTATCGTTTACGCCAAAAGCCGCCAGATTGAAAAAAAGATGGCCGACGCGTTCAGAGCCAGGCAGGTAGAAAAGAAATATATCGCTTTCGTGCACGGAAAATTGCCCGCTCCGCAGGGCAGGATTTCATCGCCGATCGAAGGCAAGAGCGCTCTTACCATGTACCGGAAGACGGGAGAGCGTAACGCTTACAGCATTGTGGAGGTTTCTCCGCTTACCGGACGGACCAATCAGATACGTATTCATTTTAAGAGGCTGTGTCATCCTCTGGTGGGTGAGGACAGGTTTGCTTTCCGCAAAGATTTTCCTTTACGCGCCAAGAGGGTTTGTCTGCATGCCGGATACTTAAGTTTTAAGCATCCTGAAACCGGTAAGATGCTGGTTTGGGAATCGCCTCTGCCCGAAGATATGAAAAAATTCCTTGCTACGCATTAATTTGATCCGCGCCCGATGAATATACTGGATGTTTTAATCTTTGGGTTTGTCGAAGGCGTTACCGAATTCCTCCCGATTTCTTCGACCGGGCATCTGATGCTGACGGCCAGACTGCTGCATCTTGCTCCTTCGGAATTCGTCAAAAGCTTTCAGATCGCCATCCAGCTGGGGGCGGTGTTGTCGGTAGCGGTTGTTTACCGCAAACAATTGGCCGGCGGCAGCAGAATCTGGAAACATCTCCTGGTTGCTTTTTTACCCGCGGCCATTATCGGCGGGTTTTTTTACGCGGTAATCAAAAGATATCTTCTGGCCAGCAGCCAGGTAGTTCTCTGGTCTTTATTTCTGGGCGGGTTATTTTTGGTGGTTTTTGAATTTTTTTACCGGCAGAAAGAAAATGCGGTTGACGACCTTGCGCGGGTTTCTTACCCCCAGGCCCTGTTGATCGGTTTATTTCAGTCGGTGGCGATGATCCCCGGAGTTTCCCGTTCGGCGGCATGTATCGTAGGAGGGCTGGCAGCGGGTTTAAAAAGAAGGGTGGTGGTGGAGTTTTCTTTTCTCCTGGCTATCCCGACGATGTTGGCGGCAACGGCGCTGGATCTTTTAAAGAGCGCGCATTCCTTCAGCGGTACGGAGTTTATTTATTTGGGGGCGGGTTTTATCGTTTCTTTCCTGGTGGCGATGGCGGCGATAAAATTACTGCTGCTTTTTATCCAGAAACATACTTTTATTTCTTTCGGGATCTACCGCATGGCCCTGGCGGTATTGTTCTGGTTTTTTATCAGATAGAAAGGCGCGTAATATGGACACGATTGTTTTAGGTACGGTAGCTTTGGATAATGTAAAAACTCCCTGCGGTATGCGCAGAGATCTTTTGGGCGGTTCAGCGGTGCATTTTTCCATGGCGGCCAGGTTTTTTACCCGCGTAAGCCTGGTGGCGATCGTAGGCAAAGATTTTCCTTCCCGGCACATTAATTTCCTGAAGAAGAAAGGGGTTAATCTGGATTCCCTGACCATGGATCCCGGGGAAACCTTCCGGTGGGAGGGCAGTTACGAGGGGGATCTGAACTCCGCGCTTACCCTGCATACCCGGCTGGGAGTTCTCTCTACCTTTAAGCCTTTTGTTTCCGAAACGCAGCGTAAGATAGGAAATATTTTTCTGGCCAATGTCGATCCGGATATCCAGGAGGAGCTTCTTTGCCGGATGCGCAAGCCGCGCCTGGTGGGGCTGGATAGCATGAACTATTGGATCAATTCCAAGCCTAAATCGCTGGTAAAATTGCTCAAACGGGTGGATATTTACGTCGCCAACGACCAGGAGGCGCGAGTTTTGAGCGGTGAAAATAATCTTATTAAAGCCGCCAAGTCTCTTTCTTCCCTGGGGGCGAAGATGGTGCTCATAAAAAAAGGCGAACACGGAGTTTTATTTTACGGCAGGGGATTTATTTTTTCCCTTCCGGCCTACCCGGTGGAAAAAGTAGTCGATCCTACCGGGGCCGGAGATACTTTTGCCGGAGGTTTTATGGGCTATCTTTCCTCTTCGCGCAGGATCGATTCCGCGGCGATCAAAAAAGCCCTGGCATACGGAACGGTGGCGGCTTCCTTCAATGTGGAGGATTTCGGGGTTTCCCGGACCAGCCGGCTTACCCGCGCGGACCTGGAAAGGCGCCTGGCAAAATTCAAGAGATGTTTTTCTTTTTAGGGGATCCGTTTTAATAAAGGAGGAGAGATGCTCACGGAAAAAATATTCAACGATTATAAAGAAGCGATGAAATCTCATGATTCCTTGAAAAGTTCGATCTTGAGTTTTTTGCGTGCCGACATGCTTAACCAGGCGACCGCCAAAAAAAAAGATAAGCTTGATGATGCTGAGGTGATCGCGGTGATCAAGAAACAGGTCAAGCAGCATCAGGACTCGATCGAGCAGTTTATCGGCGGCAACCGTATGGATGCGGCGGAAAAAGAAAAAAAAGAAATGGAGATCCTTAAAAGTTACCTGCCGGAGGAGATGCCTCTGGAACGGGTCAAGGCCCTGATCGAAGAGGCGGTTGCCGCTACCGGTGCCAGCACCATGAAAGATATGGGGCGGCTGATGAAGGAACTCACTCCCAGAATCGCCGGACAGGCCGATGGTAAACTGGTCAGCGAACTGGTTAAACAGAGGTTAAGCGTTTCTTAATATAAAATTCCCTCATGTTCTCTTCTTTAAAAGTACCTTATTTCCGCCTTTATTGGTGCGGAATGTTCGTTTCCCTGATCGGCACCTGGATCCAGATTGTAGCGCAAAGCTGGCTTGTATTCCAACTTACCAATTCCGCTTTCTTGCTGGGGCTGGTGGGCTTTCTGGGTTCTATCCCAGTATTTATGCTTTCTTTGTTCGGTGGGGTGCTGGCGGACAGGGTGGAAAAGAGGAAGATCCTGCTTTTTACCCAGGCCGCTTTTATGATCTCGGCTTTGCTTCTGGCGGTCCTTACCCAGCTTAAGATTATCACCCCGCTGCAGATCATGTTTATCGCCCTTTCAAACGGTATTATTATGGCTTTTGATTCCCCGGCGCGCCAGTCGATCGTGGTGGAACTGGTAGGCAAGAAGCATCTCTTTAACGCTATTGCCCTGAATTCGGTGGCTTTTAATTCTTCGCGCATCATCGGGCCTGCCCTTGCCGGATTGTTGATTTCCGCCATCGGGATGAGCGGATGTTTTTATCTTAACGGGGCGAGTTTCCTGGCGGTCATTATCGCTTTGTTTTTTATCCGGCTCAATAAAAATGAAGCCCGTAATACGAATCCCGCTTTGGACGATATTAAAGCGGCGCTGGTTTTTATCGCCGGCCACCGACTTATCCTGGCTCTGGTGAGTCTGGTGGCGGCAATGAGCCTTTTTGGTATCTCTTATATTATCCTGATGCCGGTCTTTGCCGGCCATGTGCTCGGCCTGGACGCCAAAGGCCTGGGGGTGCTTATGTCGAGCGTGGGGATCGGCGCCCTGGTGGGGGCCTTGAGCCTGGCGGGGCTGGGAGATTTCAGGTTTAAAGGCAGGCTTTTGATCTGGTCGGTATTTATTTTCTCCTTCTCTCTTATGGCTTTTTCGATCTCCAGGAGTTACCCTTTCGCTCTCCTGGCCCTGGTTTTTGTGGGGGCCTGCAGTGTTTTTCCGGTAGCCCTGGTAAATACCCTGCTGCAGGTTAATGTGCCGGACGCGTTCCGCGGAAGGGTGATGGGCTTTTTTATGATTACCTTCGCGGGATTTGTACCTTTCGGCAACCTTTTTTCAGGCGCGTTGGCGCAATATTGGGGAGTAAAAGCGGCGCTTTTTTCATGCGGGCTGATCTGTCTGGGTATCTTTACGCTGATCAATTTTATTTTTCCCGAATTACGCGATCTTTAGCTAATATCTACTTGATTTATTCCGGGGTTTTGTTAAAATTAATAACGATAACCCGCCGGCCGGCGGGCAAGGAGGTGAAAGTTCTCCGGCAGTCTTTGGAAGGTTAAATGTTATTATTATAGATTTAGTATATTATAAATATAAGAGAGGAGATATTTATGAAGAGGGTTTTAGTTCTGGGCGTGGCGGTCTTGTTTTTAGCGGCACTGTCGGGTTGCGGTAAGAAACAGGAAGTGGAGGAATTACAGCCGATTACTATGGAATCTTTGGGGGCATCCAGCAGCGTCCCGGTTACCGCAAGTTCCGAAGTAAAGATTCCGGAGGCCAAGGTTTTATCAACTACCACCGCAGCCGTTTCGGCCAAAGAGGTTCTGCCTTTGCCGCCGGCCGGCCCTTATAAACCGACGAACATGGAGATCCAGACCGCTTTGAAGAATGCGGGTTATTATTCCGGAAGTGTCGACGGAAAAATCGGTCCCAAGAGCAAAAAAGCGATCAAAGATTTCCAGAAAGCGAATAATCTAGCTATGGACGGCAAGGTTGGACCGAAAACCTGGGAGGCATTAAGTAAATATACCGGAGCCTCCGCGGCGGTCGATACGGTTGTTAAGCAGTAAAATTATTTTTATACGTTCGCCGCATAAATTTCTCAGCGCTTTATTAAAGCTGGAGACTAAAGCGGCTCAGTATCAATCTAATCAGTAGACTCCGGTTTTTAGACCGGGTATTCGGAGATTGATATTTTGTTCGGTAAGCAAAAAGAAAATCCCGGCATTTTATGTTGGGATTTTCTTTTTTAGGGTGTTATAATGTTAGCTGTATGAAAAAATTTCCGCAGGGTTTTCTTTGGGGCGCGGCAACCGCGGCGCATCAGGTCGAGGGAAAGAACATCCATAATGACTGGTGGAAAGCCGAGGAAGAAGGTGTTTTAAAATTCCCTTCCGGGGAGGCCTGTAATCATTATGAGCTCTACGCGGAAGATTTCGCGCTTGCCCGCCGACTTAACCATAACTGCCATCGTTTTTCGGTGGAATGGAGCCGGATTGAATCTGAAGAAGGCAGGTTTTGCGAGGAGGAGATCGAGCATTACCGCCGGGTTATCGCGGAATTAAAAAAGCTCGGTATCGAGCCCGTAGTTACCCTGCACCATTTTACCAGCCCCGTATGGTTTATGCAAAAAGGGGGCTGGGCTAACCCCGGTTTGCGTAAATATTTCCTGCGTTTTGTGGAAAAGATAGCCCGGGAATTCGCTTCCCAGGTAAAATTCTGGGTTACCATCAATGAGCCGATGGTTTATTCTTCGCATTCCTACCTTTTGGGTGTTTGGCCGCCCAAAGAAACTTCTTTATTGAAAACCGCCAAGGTGACTTTCAATATGGCCGAGGCGCATGTCCGGGCTTACCGCCTGATACATGAAATTTACCGTCAGAGATCATTACCGTCTCCGATGGTGGGTATCGCGGCAAATTTACAGGCTTTCGAAGTGTGCCGCCCGACGCTAAAAAACAGGCTGGCCGCTTTCCTGCGGAATAAATTATATAATTTTCTTTTTATCGATGAGGTCCGGAGCCGTAAGGCGCTTGATTATCTCGGGATAAACTATTACAGCCGTAACCTGGTGGATGTTACCGGATGGAGGATCGGCGATTTCCTGGCCCAGACCTGCAGCCGGGATCACCATCCTCTGCCGAAGAATTCTTTAGGCTGGGATATCTATCCGGAAGGGTTGTATAAGCTTATTATGGCCTCCGCCAGATATAAAGTCCCGATTTTTATCACGGAAAACGGGATTTGCACCGAAGACGATAATTTAAGATGGAGTTATATCCGGCAGCACCTGGAGCAGGTGCATCGGGCGATCGCCGAAGGGGCCGAGGTCCTGGGTTATATTTACTGGTCGTTGATCGATAACTTTGAATGGGATAAGGGATTTACTCCGCGTTTCGGTTTGGTCGGGATAGATTATCATGATCAGCGCCGCACGGTCCGGGAAAGCGCCGAGAAAATGGCGGAAGCCGCCAAAAACAACGGAATTTAATGGACTCCAAAGATAAAGAATTCATCATTCAAGGCCTGCCCTTTTTTTCCGGTTTAGGCCGAAAGAGGCTGGCGGCAATTTGCGCCCGCAGCCGGATTGTGGAATACCGTAAGGGCCAGGTGATCTATGAGGAAGGTTCTCCGCCGAGCGCTTTTTATTGCATCCTTTCCGGAAGGGTGCAGGTTTATACCCGAGATGAAGAAGGCGGGAGGCTCCTTCTGGAGTATCTTCACCGCGGAAAGTATTTCGGCATCATTTCCCTGCTTACAAATGAAACCCATTCGGTAACCAGCGAAGCGGTGAACGATTGTTCTATCCTGGTGATCGACAAGGAAGGTTTCGACCTCCTGCTGCGCGAGGTTCCGCAGCTGGCGGTTGACCTTAGCCGCACCTTGAGCCGCCGCCTGAAGCGTAAAGATATCCACCAGAAAAGGATATTCGAAAGCACGATCATTTCCGTCTTCAGTTCTTATGCCCAGGCGGGTAAAACGATATATGCCTTAAACCTGGCCTTAAGCCTCAACCGCGAAACTCGCAAATCGGTAATTATCCTGGATATCCTGCCGCAGGATAAAATACATACCCTGCCGCAGAAACTCGGGATCCATCAACCGCCGATATTCGATCTTTCCGGAAGAGAGGATGTTTATGTCCTGCCCCGAGAGTTTATTTCTAAAACAGGTTTCGATATCGACCTTTTTTGTTTTTACTACCGGGAGGATAACGAAGAATGCCTGAAGCGGCTGGTAGAAATATTAAGTATTCTGGTTAACGATTACCATTTTATCGTCTTAGACCTTCCCGCGGAAATGGACCGGGCGATCATCAAGATGCTCAACCAGAGCGACCTTATCCATATTTTAAGCAGCCCGGATTCCTGCGATCTCAAACGCACTAACAGTCTGGTCGGCCGCCTCAAGGCGGATTTCAATTTCGATCCCGCCAAGATCAAGATACTTATCAATGAATACAAGCTTTCCAAGCTCAGCCATGGGGGCCAGACCGAGATCCTGGAGCAGGAAATTTTCGCCACCCTTCCCAAAATCGAATTTAACTCTCCCGTCCGTCTGATTATCGACGCGCCGGACTGTGAATATTCCAAGACGGTCCGGAGGATTGCCCGCCAACTCGGCGATTGCCTGGTAGGCCTGGTCCTGGGAGTGGGGGCAGGTTACGGTTTCTGCCATGTGGGAGTACTTAAGGTTATCGAGGAAGAGAAGATCCCGATCGATGTTATCGTCGGTTCCAGTATCGGTTCCCTGATGGCCAGCCTTTGGGCAATCGGAAAGAGCAGCGGCGAGATCCTGGAAATTATCCGGGAGTTTAAAGAACCCAAACATATCTGGGGATTGGTGGACATTACTTTTCCCCGTATGGGATTTATTAAAGGCAATAAGCTGTACCGCTTCCTGAAGAAACACCTCGGGGATAAGACATTTTACGATGTGAAACTCCCTCTAATGGTTATCGCCAGCGACGTGCATAAAAAGGAACCGAAAATCCTGGACAAGGGGCTCCTGGTCGATGCTATAATGGCAAGTTGTTCCATGCCGGGGGTATTTGCTCCTTTCAAGTTTAAGGAGGAGGCGCTTTTCGACGGAGGGGTCACTTATCCCTTACCGACCGAGCCTTTGGTTCAGATGGGGATAAAGAAAATTATCGCGGTTAATGTTACTCCTTCGCGGGAGGATATTCTCAAGCAGCTCAAAAAATTTAAAGATCCTCTTGGTGTATCCCCGGATTCCGGGAAGGC
>Ga0172381_10008187_pt1 | contig 10254 bp, 20 predicted proteins | sample Leawel6488metaG_FD_119754 | JGI IMG/M metagenome (GOLD analysis project Ga0172381, IMG submission 119754) | Leachate microbial communities from a municipal landfill in Southern Ontario, Canada - Leachate well 64-88 metaG | ecosystem: Engineered > Solid waste > Landfill > Unclassified | place... | reverse complement strand
GATAAACCTCACGACACACACCACATAGATTTCCGCAAAGACAACCACGACCTTGATAACTTACAGGTGCTTTGCCGGAGGTGTCACAAGCGGTTGCACACCGACCATTTACGGGCAACTTCATGCCATGTAGTTTAGGTTGTTTTGGGTCGTTGCATCCATTTATTGTTTGTCCTTTTCCGCTACCGTAATAAGAGTCGCCGAGGTTCAAAAACAGCGTACCATCGTCCCGCAGCACCCGGCGAACCTCACGGAATATCTCAACCGTCTTGGCAACGTATTCTTCAGGGGTCTTTTCTAATCCTATCTGACGGTCTTTTCGGATTGCGCCGCACTTGGGGCACACATTGGTTGCTTCATCACCACCACTTCCGGGGTTGCTTGCTTGTTTAGAAGACAGGCCGCCACGTTCAAAACGTCCTGATTTATGGTCGCACCCAGCATGCCCGCCCTCCCATTCAGCCGTCCCGTAGTCTCTTAAGCCCCAATAAGGCGGAGAAGTGACACAGGTCTGAACTGATTGTGCCGGTAGCATGGGTAATATTTTCATAACATCTCCATTATAAATCGTTACGGCTGGATCTGTGTAGTACGCTTTAAGTGCTATTTTCCTTCCCCCTTATATCAACCACCTTCCGCCGCCCCTCAAGCCGATCTTTCACCACCTGATTTGATCGGTGGCTATATCGCTGTGTCATCTCCGGCCTGGTGTGACCAAGAACCCCCTGAATAAAGCTCAGGTCTTGCCCCTCATCGGCAAGCTGACACCCTAGAGAGTGACGGACGGCGTTATACAGTTTAATCTCTATGCCGACCTTGCGGCACGCTTCATGCCAGATGTGATTCAAGTTTTTGTTTGTGTAAGGTTTTTGATCTTCTCTCGTAAAGACGAATTGAGAAAAGGTAATCGGCAGACTGTCAAGAATCGCCTGTGCGTAGTGCGTCAGATCGTACTCCCTGACGGCCCCGGTTTTCGTCCTCTCTCTCAGGGCGTTATCCGAAAATGCCCGTTTGATTATGAGCAACCCGTCAGCAATGCAATCTTTCTGGATCGCCCTCACCTCCCCTATTCGCAGACCGTACTCCATAGCGAACATGAATATAGGCCTGTCTCGTTCGGGGATTTCTTGCACGACTTTCACCTGCTGTTCCATGGTCAAGTACTCGATCTTCCCCGGGGGATCATATGACAACTTTGGGAACGGCGGCATCTTCTGTATGTCTTCATTCCGGTATGCCGTCTTGAGCATGGTTCGGAGTGTTGACAGGACGTTGTATTTCCCTTTCCCCTTTTTGTCCATTTTCAGCGATTGATGGAACAGTAAGAAGTCGTTGTGTCTCAGGTGCCGGATGTCCTTATCTGCGCCGTAATAGCTGATAGCGTGATTGAGCTGGGTCCGGTAGTCTCTCCGGCATTTGTCGCTTACGTCGATGATCTTGAGCCATCCCTTTGCATAGATTCCGAGGGTCAGAGGGGAGTCGGGAAAATAGGTTTTGGGGTTAAATACACCGTCGTCAATTTCCGCTCTGATTTTGTTGAGAAGTTTGTCCGCCGTCTTCTCATGCCACAGCGGATCGCCGTTGTATCTCCATATCCTGACTCGCTTTTTAAGCCAGTAGACCTGCACGCAGTACCGCTTGGCCTTGGCATCATAATAATATGAGCCTCCCATATAGCCACCTCCACCTGTTGATGGAGTATATGTACTATCATTTGAAAAGTTTTTCAATGGCTCTACCTTGTGCAGTCCAATAAGTGCCATGCGTCAATATAATCCATGTATTTATTTTTAGCTGCATGATGCTTCGACGGAGATTTTCTGATGTAAATACTCCCAGCAATTCCAACTATTTTCAGCGGGAAAATATAAAGAGTTTCTGTTGGATGAACAAAGACTACGACTATCTCCGCCGTTTCAAGTTCGCTCGGCCATAATTGAGTAGAATAATAACGTTTATTGTTAGATGAAAAGACCCCTTTGACTTCAACTTTATGCCCGTTGACTAATAAATCGAACGGAGCTCCCTGTAGTTGAGAATCAACATCAAAACCCCTGTCTATGCATTTTTGATATACAATAGCATGTGTTATAATCCCCCTCCCTGCGGGATCTTTATAGCGCTGCATTCGTCTATATGGGTCGGTCATATCTAAATGCCTCTCATGCTGTTTATCCCGCGCAAACTGTTTCAGTGTTTCCGTATAGGTCATCTTATGATACTTGTTAAAAATTAAGCGAACACCTTCCTTTGATAGTCCGTGTCTATCGGCTACATACTGCAAGGTAAGCTCTGGCCTTTGCGAAAGAGCGTTAATGTCATCAATTATTCCCTTGCCATAGCGATCTGTTAAGCTTGTCTCAAGTGCTACAGATCCCACTCTCCCCCCCTCCTTCCTCTCTCTTCTCAAACATTTCACAGCCTATTGAATGATGAGGCCACCCCGAATGGGCATGAGGGACATCCAACCGAACAGCACAAATCCACCCTCTGATAACCTCACACCCACACTTCCCTTCAGTTTTAAGTTCCTCTGGCATATTTCGGCGATACCAATGGTCTACGAGTTGATACTTGCAGACACAGCAGCATTGGTCAGGCCACGGTTCTTTACCCAACCGGCATTCACCTTCAAACGGGGTTATGTAAGATTTGAGCCGGTCGATTTCGGCAAGGAGAAATAAGGCGGCGGAATCTGATAACGAAATTCCGTGGTCTCGATGCCTCCCAACCTTCCGGTTAAATTCCGTCTGTATTTCTATCGCTTCCCTGATTTCCTCGATGTTCATGGTGTCACCTCTTGTATAGAGTGCTGTTAATTCTGCCCTGTCTTCATCAGACAGGTCGCAACTTGCGAGTGCTGCCTTCCACTCTTTACAATCCCCGCTTAAAAGGGCAGGGCAACCCTCATCACAACCAGACATAATCCCGTAATTGTGGCATACATCAGATGTGATAAAACCCCCCTCCATGTCTGTCATGGCTTGGCTAAATGCCAACTTTGCTTCATTTGGTTTCATGGTGTCACCTCTTGGGGCGACCCGTAGGCCGCCCCGGTTAAAGGAGGGTTTGGGAGGATTCCCGGTGTTAAGCTGCGCTAATAAACCCCATGCCGGGCAGAATAAAAAGGGCTGCTGAAAGCCATCCGAAGAAGCCAGAGAAAACAATTTTTACTACACCCATCGCCACGCCCATTGCTTGAAGCTGTTCTGCTCTGACCTGAGTGATGACATCGACAATGCCACCGATAAAGCAGAGCCAAATCCCGACGTAGATTCCAAGAATTACGCCACAAATAACAAGTCCAATTCCTATCCATAGTTTCATAGCTTTCTCCTTATTTGTTAATCAATCCCTAGAAAGGAATGTCATCGTCCGGTGCCCCGCTCATCTGCGCCAACAACTCATTCAACGTAGCCATTGGATCAGCACCCAATGGGACGCTTACGGGAACTGTCTTTTCGTTGTCCCTGCCGAACTCACGCTTGCAGAATTTCGGCTTGAATTCCCCGTCCTTCTCGTAGCCAAGCATCAGTGCCCATCCATACTTACCTTGATCGTCCAATTTGATAACGTCGTACTGGTTAATTCTGATCATTTACGCCTCCTCATTTGGGTCTGGAATATACAGCGACAACTCCTGCGCCGCCCATCTTTGAATCGCCTCGATGAAGCCATTCATATCTACCGTGTCTACCTGTCGTGCCATCTTAGACAGACTCTTCACGTACTCATACCCGTCCTTATTGATACACTTCAAGAACATCTGCTTCAATATTGAGTGAACTTCTTCCTCTTCGTATCCGGTGTGCTGTGAGATAAGCCTTACCGGGACAGCCCAATAATATTTCAACTGTGGTGGAGTCCTGTCTTTCTTGAACTTCTTGACCTCGACATTTACCCGTTGCCCCTCTAATGTCGTAAGGTAGCGTTCGTATCTGTCCTGAAAGTCCATGATAACCTTATGGCTTTTTACTGTGCCGACGAAGGGGAGATGTTTCATGCCACACCTTCTCCCGGTCTATTAAATTCCCCCACATCATCGTCGGGCGGTTCAAGGACTTGCCCCCCTGCCATATTCTCCACGGTGTTTTCAGGTACGGTGAAGATTGATTTGATCCTACCCAACGCTTCTTCAAGTTGCGTATGGCTCATAGCCTCGATAGCCTTTTTTGACGATGTTCCGAATACGTGTTCGCAGAGAGCGATTCTTGCCTTCTTCTCGTTCGCACTGCTTGAGGGCATGACCTTTGTGATTTGAGCATCAATTTCTTCAAGGGCAATGGTGGCGCGGTCACGCTTGAGCTTCCAGTCTGGCTTCCCCTCGATGTTAAAAAGTTCTTTACTGTCGCCAGCTTCCAACGGCCTGTGTTCCCCTCCAATATTGATTGATCCCCAATGCGGGGCGAAGTCAGAATAGGTAGGGTTGATAAACGTGGAGCCGTCCATAATGTCAGATCGGTCCTTTAAAACGATGGCTCTCCGCACAAATTCACGTTCCTCTGCAATTCTCTTCGCGGCCTTTGTTCGGGCATCTTTGGTTTTTGCCGACCTGTAAACATCGGTAGCGGAGGGGTTCTTGATTCTTTCCATTTCGATGACAAGCGATGGTTCAAAGCCGAACTCTCCCTCTGCCTTCATTTTGGTGCCAGTCTTGTAGAGTTCCATCTTTCCTTCATCACCCTCAAAGTAGTCGTATTCAAACCCTGCCCGACCACACACAATGAGATGAATGGGGGATACGACGAACGGGGTAGAAAAATCGTCACACCACATGGGTTTTATAATACCCCAATCGCCAAACGACAGACGGTTGACATTCTTTTTAGACTTGTATGATTGCACGATATCCGTCCAGAAGTGGGATACGGAGTCAATCATCATAATATCGAACATGGTAGGCCCGACCTTCATTGCTGTTGCCAAGTCCTTAAAGGCGCGGGTCTTGGAAACCTTCAGTGCGATGCCATGTTTCGTGAAGATGGGTAAAACAAAGTCAGACCCCGTTTCGGTATCAACAAAACCAACGGGCCTGGTTGATCCGATTGCTTTATGAAGCCCGATGGCAATTTCTGTTGCGGTTCGTGTCTTGCCAGCACCGGCAAAGCCCAAAATTCCAACTTTTGCATATGCCATAGTGTTCTCCGCATCCTTAAATAAGCTCGTCATTTACTCCTTCTCCTTTGCGTAAAACCTTATCGTTGCTTCACCCACCTTGATGTTTGCCATGTCCCACCGCTTCAGTACGCACTCCCACTGTATTCCGGGGATCAGCTTATCAACTTCGGCCCTGTCAACATCGTGGATAGTGACACAACCCTTATCGTCAGCGAATAATGATATTTCCATGCTACCTCCGCCACTCCCTTTCAAACGCCAACTGCTTCTTGAGCGATTCAATTTCCTCCAACAGGTCTTGATTGAGGTCTTTGATTATGTCATCACGATATTCCTTATAGATTGCCTGTCGGATTTCCTTGAAATCATAGTCGCTTTGGATAAGTCGGTTGTTGTAATTCTTGAATCCGTCCATCAGCTTGTTTCTAAAGTTACCCCATGAGTCTGATTCGATGAATACCGCTACATCGCAATACAGGTCACGTATAGCATCTTCAGCCGCCTTGGTGAGTTCGACCTTGAAAGCATCCACCAACGTCTGCGCTTCTTCACACCCCGCCTCTGATAAGCCGGGATACAGTGGAAATTCTTTACTCATTACTTCCCCCTCACATTCCAACCGAGAATCAGCCAACCCATAAGCCTAAGAAGATACGGCAGTTCTTTTGGTTTCGGTCGCTGATATTTCTTGATTATCTCGTACTCCCTGCGCTTCCTCTCTTCTTCGTAATTCATGCCGTTCCCTCCTTGCTGAGTCAATGCAGATACAGACCACGTATAGGATGGAGATTGCTATCATCACCACACATCCGATGTAAAAGGTGGTCATACATCCCCCTCCCACTCTTTTAAATAACGTTCCAGGTCATCCACCCAATCCTCATGCCGACAAACACGGAGTATGCCCCTGCTTACCTCTTGTCTCCGTTCGTTTTCCTCTTTTCGCCACCGCTCTTCTCGCTCAGAGTATGCGTTAAGCGTAGATTCTTCGTATCGTCGGGCTATGTCACGCATTGGTCTTTTCATCCACGTAATCCAAAATCATCTTCACGCCCTCTATGATAGCCCTACCCGACCACCCGAGGTCTGTGTTGGCAAACTGATTCAGGATTTCATCCTTTTTATCAGGCGGGGGAGCGGATTTGAGTTTCTCAAGGATGAAGAAGGGGAAGCACCATGAATCACCGTTGGTTGTTACGTCTATACCGTAGTCATAAAGCACAGAAACAACTCCTAGTTCCCCCACAAGGTCGTCCATTTCGTCCATCCATACGGCACTCCATCCCATTTCCTTGCTCTCCGCACGCCTCAAAATCTTGACGGTATCCCCCACCTTGATTCCGCAGTTCTTTTGCATCAACTTATACGCTTCACTTAAATTTTCCATGATTCCCTCCTGGGAGGGGCGTACTAGTCCCCTCCCGACCACTACTACATATAATTTTTACCCTTCGCCTCTGCTCTTTAGGGGAGCATGACCCATTCCGTACCCCCTTTCCGTTGATCTGGTCGGATTACCCCCTTTCACAGTTCAAGTCTATCCAACATGCTTTCAATGCTACGGTTTGCAACCTGTACCCTCTCGGAATAATCTCGCGTTTCTGTTGCAAGCGCGACGAGATCGGGCCTATTCACCGGCTCCTTTCTTTCGTCGGAAGTGGTGGGTACTTTTTCGCACAGGACACGGGTTAGTCGCGTTTCCATGACCCTGATCTGGGCCAACAGTTGCGATGTTGCATCATCCATAATTGCTTGCTGTACGTTAACCTGTGTTTGTCTGACCACTTCTGCACAGCCTTTTTCACAATTTCCGTTCATTCTTTCCGTTCACCTCCTTGTTAAGTTAATGGATGTTACTGGCTGCGGGATGTTCGGCACAGGTGCCAGAAAACTCACGTTGCGCCGATTTGCTACCCCGCATTTGGGTGTGGGGAATTGGGTTGGAGTTTTCGGAGACACATCCGATCCATGATACAATTAAGCTCATCACCCGTTAGCACCCGATGGGTTGTATCGACGGCAGTCGAATCTTTTACGTGTGCTACAACTCACACACAACCAACCTAAAAGACCTGTCCACTTCTTCAATTCCCCACAATTTTAAAAGAACTACTACCTTCCCCCTGCCTTTCTCATCCTGTCGGACTATGATCGGCTACCGCTTCCGCCGTTTTCCTCTGCCGGGGCGTGGTTCGCTTGTCAAAGTGTAACCCGCTAACGGCATTCTCTTACGGTCGGCGCAGATTGGGGTTATATCCGCTTATTCCAAGCGGTAATTGCTTCGTTTCGACTCGTGCAGTTGCGAGTTCTGGCACCGCAACAATCGCACATAACATATCTAGTTCCCATTCGTGCCGCATCCACTTGACAAAACGGGCACGGCTTCAATTCAGGCTCAACCTCAACGCCGATATGGTACATCCAACAGCACTCGTAATTAAATTCCTTTTCGGTGAGGGGGGCAACGTAGGTCCAGTTGATTCGCATATCATTAAGACGATAAGTACCATCCCCCAACGGAAGGCAAGAATTCCTCGCCCCATCAATTGATTCACACCCCCAATAGACAATTCCCCCTTTTACCTTCCGATAGAATTCCTCGCCCTTATATATCCCGTCTTTCATGATCCCCCCACCTCGTTTTGCTTTGTTGGGTACATCCTACATGACTATTATTCACTTGTCAAGGACGAAATGACTAATTTCACGTACCAAGTGAAAAAAATAGCGCAGTCCTGCAAGTCGGTTTTGCCTACGGTTGACGGGCTATCAGCAGAACTTTATGCAGCTCCGCTTGGTCAACAGTAGCTTTGGGGAGCAGATATGATTTCCCCGTAGTTGGGACGATAAGGTATTCTTCGCCCCGTAAGTAAATGACACCATCGTAAATTTTGGACGGAGTGCAAATTATAACGTAGTCACCATCATTAACACTGGTAATGCGGGTGGTTAGGATATAATTCCCGTCCACACTTAGTTCCCCCGCGTCTGGGTGTGTCCATCTCAATGACCCAGTTGGTAAATCGCCCACAATTTCAGTCGCGGCACACAGTTGTTTCCCTTCGCTGATCATTACGCCTCCCTTTAAATAATATACATCAACCATAATACATGCGTTCTCGGGTGTGTCCATTATGAGGTTTTTCCAGTCGATTTTGAGAGCGGTTGCCAGTTGTCTTACGAGATTGTAATTCCAGTTTGCTCCTGATTTAAGCTTTGAAATATATGAGGGATCACAGTCGATGAGTCGCGCTAACTCAACGTTATTGAGGTTTCTCAGTTCCATGTAATATGTAAGTTTTTCTGAAAACATTGTCTTTCTACTCCTAAATGGTTGTCTTAAGCATGAACTATTGTCACGCAGATGTCAAGATAAAAAATTAAGTATTGACATATAATCACGAATGAATTATAGTCACGCCATGGAGACTATATTAAGAGAGTGGCGAAAAGGTGAGGGAATGACCATTAAAGAGGTGGCGGATCTGGTGAAGTGCGATCCCGCCATTATCTCTAAGGTTGAAAGACATGTAATGCTCCCGGCAAGGGGGCTTGCGTGGGAATTAGCGGAACTTACAGGGATACACGTTTTACATCTGATTTATCCAGAACGGTATGATTCCAGAGGAGTACGAATTGGCAAAGACCAGACTTGACCTTAACCGTATGCACGACCTCATCAGAACGGAGAAGTACACCGATGCAGAGGTAGGAGAGATGATGGGCTGTAGTGCAGACTACACCCGGAGGCACCGTAACAAGCTGGGCATCCTGCATCGAAGCAAGCAGGTCAACCACGACTATTCAAGGGCTTGTAACCTCGTCAGGGCAGGGTATTCGGTACGACATGCAGCAATCACGACAGGTATCCCGCAATCAACGCTCTACACGCGTATCAATCAACGTACCGGAGCCGCATACAATCCGCTTTATGCCGACTGCCCAAGCGTCACAATCAACTATCTCGAAATCCTCAACAAAGCAATAGATCGGCTCAGGCTTCGCTTCATTGGTGAGACAAGGGAGTATGTCAACGATCTTGAGTTTAAGGCGTGGCTGCGGTCTGAGGACGGCGAGGAGTACATTACAAAGGAGAGACATGGCAAAGAAGACCGAACGTAAGAAGTTGGACGAGGAATTAATCAGGCTCTTCTCGCTCTGTGTGAGGGCCAGAGACAAGACTTGCCGGTACTGTGGTTCTGACTATCGGCTTCAGGCTCACCATGTAATACAGCGAACATACAAGCTCGGTAGATACAATCCAGATAATGGCATAACTCTTTGTTCAGGGTGCCACTTCCACGAAAAAACCAATCACGAAAAATTCCGGGACATGATTATTGAAATCCTCGGACAGAAGAAGTTCGACACGATGAAAGCGGCATACATGCGAACGTGGAAATGGTCTGTACCGGAGATGAAGGAGTTATTAATTGGACTCAAGGGCGTTTTAGTACAGCTTGAGGGGGATATGGGAGAAGTCAACTGGCGGAAAAGGGGGAGAACGTGAAAAAGCACGAGTCGGGATGTGAGTACATAAAATGTCCGTATGCGGCAAGGGATAATGACGGCAACCCTATCTGCCAAGATTCAAATGAGTACGTGAATCAAGAGGGTGAAGCAGTATGTGTAATGCGCGAAGGTGCTATCCCGAAGGAGGAATGGGAAGTTGGAGTATGCAAACCAACCTAACCCCAACTAATTACTACACATGCCCGTGGTGCGGTACTGAGTTCCACGTGGTGGTAAGCAATAGGAAAGATTGGGACGCGGTTATGCGGTTGCATGATAAAGAATGTAAGTGGGGAATTCCAAAGGTGGAACGCACAACAAAAAATGGAGGGAGTGATGAAAGAAAGACCGATATTATTCAGCGGTGACATGGTTAAAGCAATTCTTGAGGGGAGAAAGACGCAGACGAGGCGGGTGATTAAAGAAGTTATGCCTGATTGCGAATGGCGTATAGGTTTTTTGGGAAGAATAACAAGTCCGCATCCTAAAAAGGGGAGGTTCGGTGTTTTTATCCATCTCAACGAAGATACAGATTCCCCCCAGTGCGATCTTATACCGTGCCCTTACGGTGCTCCCGGTGACAGGCTGTGGGTGAGGGAAACTATTGGACTGTTCTATGACAGT
>Ga0172381_10008186_pt1 | contig 10255 bp, 14 predicted proteins | sample Leawel6488metaG_FD_119754 | JGI IMG/M metagenome (GOLD analysis project Ga0172381, IMG submission 119754) | Leachate microbial communities from a municipal landfill in Southern Ontario, Canada - Leachate well 64-88 metaG | ecosystem: Engineered > Solid waste > Landfill > Unclassified | place... | reverse complement strand
AAGGACCGCACCAAAGTTTCTTATCTTCTTGTTTTATCAAATCGCAAAGATGACCGGCATTGCCGTATATTTTTATTATGCCATCTTTTACTTCCCATTTTTTTTCATATTCGCCAGAACCAATGCTTATTGTTCCATCTTTTTTGAACTCTAATTCATGACCAACTTTATCTGAAACAAGATAAAAGTATCTTCCAGGAAAATCATATAAATCGTAATCTTCGATATCTTCTTCTGGAAAAAGGTTTATATTTTGTCTATATTTTATTTTCATATTCTTTTTCTTTTATGTTCATCAGTTTTTCTTGGCCAACGCTAAAAAGATTTTTCATCTTCAAGGAAGACCATTCAACCCACCCTATCCACATTTCTGCCCCAAATCTATCTGATAAATCAAAGTTTTTTATTTCTGGCAAGGTTCTTATGTATTCGCTTTTTGCCCACCAAAAGTTTCCGGCAAAATAGTCGTGATAGTTATATCTGTTGAATTCAACCCCAACGGCCCCATAATTATTTAGAAAATCAAGACATATCTCCCATTTGTCTATTATGAAATGTTCCATATATTTTCGCCAATTCGCTGCCCCTGGGCCATCTTTTATTTCGCTCGTAGCCCCTTTTGTGTGGATATACCAGCAATCAAAATCTATTTCTTTTGACAGATGCTTCATAAAACACAAAGATGGGTATTCAAAAAGTCTAACATTTTTGTGATAGAACACATTTAGTTTTTTATCTTTTGATATAAAATCTGGTATTTTTTCTCCAAGTACAACTACAAAAATCTCATCCGAAGCATCATAGACACCACTCTTTTTTATTCTTTCAAGTTGCTCCGATGCTATTTTTTCTCCGTTCCCGATAACGGCTATATGCCAAAATCCAAAAATAAATCTTTTTTTTACTGCGAAATCTATTTTTTCTTTTGAAGAATACAGAATGGTCCCTCTTACTTCTATCTTTTCTTTCTCTTTCGGCAGTTCTTCCATTATGGAGATTGGGTTGAAAAGATTTTTATATTTTATTCTCATGTACTATTCTGTTCAAAAAATCTTTTTCCATTACTTCAAAAGAAAATCCTCTATCCGACCCTAAATAATGATTTATTAAATAATCATTTTGAGGGGTGAGCCCGGTCCCCCTAAAAGGAACTCCAACTATATCATTCACTATTTTGGGCTTTATTACATTTTTATACAAAATATAGTTCAAAGATGGCTGGTCTATTTTTGTAGAGTATTTTTCAAACAAATCTAAATATTTTTTATTCCATTCGCATAAAAAATCATATATTTTTCTTGAAGAGACGATAAAAAAACCACTATTTATCCCCTTCAAAGAACTAATCATCTTCTTGTCTTCATTATCAAAATCCCAAGCGAACCATTTGTCGGACAACGGGACGTTCTCTGTGGCACATATACAATAGTCGTCTTCAAAGAAAAATAGTTCATTTATATTTTTCAAAGCGAGAGTATCCACATCAATGTACATTACATTGTTATATTTAGAAAAATCATATACTTTGTATATGTAGCTCCTTATTTCATATGGGCTTTTTACTTCTTTTGGGCAAAAACTAATAAACTCTATTCTGTCAATAATTTTTCTTTCTTCATCTTTTTGCGAAAAATAATCAAACGATTTTCGGGCATCATCGGAAAATATGATTATTTTTCCGGCAAACCCTCCAAATAAAAAAAACGAAAAAGAGCATAAAAAAGACATTTTTAGAAAAATGTCATCACCCATTATAGTCATATAAATAGCATTATATTTTTTTGGAAAACATATTTCTTCTGGGAAAAGATTTATATTTTGCCTGTATTTTATTTTCATGAAATCCAGCCATCTCTTCCTTCACCGACTCCCCTTCTATCTCCATCACTTATTTTTATTATTTTTTCTATATCATCGCTAAAAGGAATGAGTTTATATCCTTGTTGGCTTATCAAATCTCCAAGCAATAAGTCATCGCTCTTTTTTACCATATCTTTGTCTGGGAAGTCGTGTGTTGTCAATATGGAAGTTTTTACTAAGAACATCCCTCCTGTCGCGAAACAAGCTTCTTCCTTATGGGCTTCTTTGGAATAAAACTTTTCTCCTCTAAACCATTTTCTATTTTTTACAAAATCTTTATATTCTTGATTTTTGCCCATGTAATATATTTTTCCAGCACAATCAAAAGTATTTTTGTCAATAAAATCATTGAATATATTGTCCCAATCATTCGAAATCATATGAGAATCATCATCAAGATATAAAATGTAAGGTGTTTTTACTTTTTCTATCAAAAGACGCAACATTGGATCTTTATTTATGTTCGTTTTCATATCTATGAATGAATGTATCTCGTCGGTGTCAACTTTTTTACGCAGATAAGATAATGTCTCTTTTCCACAAGCGTTACATCCAACATGCAAATCAAAATTATCTCTATTTTGGCAGTTCAAAATAGAAGAAACAGCACGTATGGAGTATTCTGGAAAATCTCCATAACAGCAAACCAAAACAGAAAACTTTTTGTTAGTTGTTATTTGGATTTTTTGTTCTACTTGTTGAACAAAAATTTTGTTTGAGTTATATTTCAATGCTCCTCCATCATAATAACTTTCAACAGCACGGATTATATCATTTGGCTTTATCATATCCATACATTTTGGTATTCTGAATGGACCATTAATATAGGTTCTGTCGTATTCTACTTTTGGATGGATAATAACCGGTTGAAGACAATATGTTCTTTTTTTATCATCCTTGTCGTTTATGCTCGTGCATCTATCTTTCCAGCATCCTCCATCATCGCAACACATCAAAGCTCCATTTGTAGAAAGAAATCTGTGATGAGGATATGCTTCCCACTGGGTCGGCTCTCTACCTCCGGCAAGGATAACTCCTGCTCTATTTTTAGGTCTTCCCGGTTTTGTTTCAACGGCCGCAGATAAATGCATAAGGAGGGTGACCGGACAAATAACACCAGTAGAATGATAAGTAAGCAAAATCAACTGCCTGAGATCAGTCTTTTCCCGCAAATCAATAACGTTGTTCAATTTCGGATGAAAGTGTCCTTTCTCTCCTATTTGAACAAAGGTGATTTTCCCGCAAAAATGATCAACAATCTCCTGTAAATAATCTGGATTATACCATTTTGCTGTCAGGTCATATTTTCCACCAGAAACAATAATCCAAAAATCGCCTTTTATACCCATTTCTTCCAGTTGAGATGGCCTATTTTTCTCTTCTCTGCTAAGATGGATATCTCCCTTGAAAAGTTGAACATCTTCTTTTTCGAAAATTCTCATGGGGATGCTCATTCCGAGTTCTTTCTCCAAGTTCATTCTAAATCCGTGTATAAAATGGTACGGGGTCTGGTTACTCTTGTGTATCAAATCATATCCCATTTCTATTTTTGTCACCGAAGGGTCTTCTTCTGACAATGGAGTAATATATGGATTGTTTTTCCACATATCTGGATGAAAAGTTCTAACATCGGTTAGAAAAGTATTTGGATACGCTCTGTGTAAATCTCTCACCGCCGCAGTCATCATAAGAGTGTCGCCAGGGCTTTGAAAACTCATCAGGATCAACTTTGTTCCGACTTTTGGTCTGACAGAGGGAAGAGGTTTTATTTTGGTGTTCGAAGGTAATACCTTGTCTTTTACAGACACAATAGGGTTATTCTTACCATAAATAAGTTTTTGTTTCAGCACTTCCATTGTTTTCTTCCAATCAGTTGAATGCTAAAAAGTTGTTGAATATAGAGCATATGATTTTTATATCTTCTCTTTCTCTATCTTCTTTGCTTATAAGACCTAAAATATGTAGCATTATTATATTGAATATATTTTTTCTTATTTCCGGAGTAGTTCCAAAATATTTTTGCGATTCTAAATATGCTTTAGTCATATTTTCCCATATTTCTACATCTTTTTCTGGATCGATATCTCTCATAAATAACAACTCAAACTGCTCAAGTATTCCTTGACTGCCATACAAAGAAGTCATAACATCTTTCAAAACTATATGGATGTTTTTTATTCTATCTAAAAGCTCAGGGCCAAGAGTGGAGTGCATGATAGGTTGGTGTTTTATATCAGAGACTTTTTTTTCTACTATGTCGCCTTCTTCATTTCTTATTTTTATTTTTTCTTCTTTTTTTTTCATTTTTGACTCCGAAAATAATCAATAACTATCTGGTATTTTTATATCTCCATATGTATTATAGGCATCATCGTCATATATATTTTTTTCTATTTGTTCTGTTTGTTCTATTTTTTTGGCAGTTTTATTATAATCTATTTTTTTATTAAAGTTTTCTCCTAAATATACTCTAAATGTTTTAGGAAGTTTATCTTCTTCTATTCCTACCATCTCGTTATATATTTGTTTTAGTCTAACAACAGACATTTTGAAAGCCCTTTCTTCTAATATGTCGAAATCGAAACTTAGAAAAAAATCTCCGTTTTGTTCTTGAATATCTTCCAGTTTGAATCTTGGAACCGGATAGTTTTCTGAACGGAGTTTTTCAGATGCCATCTGAAAAATAAGGAATGCTGATTGTCTATCATAAGGCTTATCGTATTTGCTCATTTATTTATTCCAATGTAGGATTATGAGGCAAGCTGTCGTATTCTTCGATTTCTGCCCTCAAATATCCGTGTAAAAGACTTTCTTGTTTGAACTGAGGATAGTTTATGTGGTCCGTAGGATAATCTTGATAATCTAAAGTTTTTGATTCTTCTACATATTGTTCAGCATCGTCTAAATCGTCAAATATAGCAAGCCCGACTTTATATTCTCCTATTTCTGAGCCAGAATCGGTTTCTTCTCCGACGTATTCGTCTATTCCGTATAAAATGTATCTCATGATTTATTTCCTTTTATTGCGAATTTTGTATTCTGCTTTGGTTGCTTTTATATGAGCATCCTCATATTTTAGTTTATGATCTCTCATAAGAAGAAGCTCCGTATATTCATGAACAAGAACGGCGTCAAGTTCGTCTTTATCAAGTTTATTATCTAACCATATTTCTTTATTAGGGACATAATCATAAACATAACCATGGCCACCTTCGATATAATCTACATCAAATATATCACGGACTTTTTCGCCATCAACGATCCAAGCCTTTATCTCTCCATCTTTATCTTTCAAAATCTTATATGATTCAATATGTATTTCTTCTTTGGCATTTTTATTTGTCATATGAGGATTTTTTGATGCTTCTACTATTTTTTTTCTCAACCTTTTTTGAAGTTTGAAACATTTGTCGTAAGCTTCTTTTTCGGATTTACCTTCATTTATTTCTTCAAGCTCACAAGAACCAGCCGCCATAGCCACAAACTTATCTACATCATCTATTTCACTGGAAATCCATACTTCGTTTTTTGGTATTTCATCTATTTGTGTGTGAATACCCCAGTCAAAAAAATCACCAAACTTTCTATTTTTGGCCCGAAGAATGTGGCCTGGAACTTCAAAGATTTTGTGGTTTCCGTAATCTTGTATATGTTTTTTTTCTATATTTTTTTTCATACTTTCGATATTGTTATTTGTATTATTATCTATGTTATTTTTCACGGATTCTTTCCAAAAATTTATTGTTGTTTCGCTAAACTTGGCAGGGTCTTCTTGTGTTATTTCTTTTAGACATTTGTAAAAAGCATTTGCGAACTTTGGAAGTCCGAGCATAGTCAAAGATTTTAGAATCCTTGTTATTCTCAGATGATTATGATTTCCAATATTTTGCCAGTTTTCCTTCTTTTCATTATATTCATTTGATTTTTTTATAACTATATTATCATCTTTTTTTATAGATTTTAATCCGTAAAAATCTAACATAACAAGAAAAGATTTCAATAACTTTTTCCTTAGTTCTTTATCTTCCAAAAACATAGCCACTTCTTCATCGCTTATAACTGGAGACTTTGGGACCGCTTTGCTTTTTTCTTTTAGAGGAAATAAATACTGAATGTATGTATGCCCTTTCTCTAAAGTATAGTCGTCCCATAACCATATATCTTCTATAGAATGGCCCGAAGGATGCTTTATTACACCATTATAAAAATCAACTATTTTCATGCTGTGTCTATAATCCCTTCTTCTGGGCGAACGATGGTATAATCCAACCACATTTCTACACAGACTTTATAGTAGGCCTTTTCTTTGGATGCCCCTATAACATTGGCATATCGGGGATCTCCGAATGCTTTTTTCTCTGCTATGATTTGCTCAAAAGATTTTCCAGTCTTTATATGTATTTCTCCTAACTCGTTACCGACTCCTTCTTCTTTTGGTTTATTTTTGAAAATATCTTTAGCACTTTTAGCCTCTGCTAAAACGGATTTTTTTACCATAATAGCTTTTGAAACTCTGACGTTGAAATCTATAACCGGATTTGATAAATCTATAGCTTGGACTTTGAATCCTTTTAGAGGAAATAGCTCTTCAGAGGCCCCTCCTAAAACTCTTCTCCTTGCGGCATCTCTCATGACATCCGAATAGTTTTCTTCTATTATCTTTGCCACTCTTGATAAAAACTCATCAAGTTTTTCAAAATCGCCTATATCTGGAAGCCGGGTTTCGTCATCATGTATAAATGTTTCGATAAGTTCATACAAAGTGCTTCCCTTATCTGGATCAAACAAATAACTTGTATTTTTGACATTTTCTTCTTCGTCTAATACTATTTCGCCTTTTTGAAGGTCATATTCATAATCAACTATTTCTTTATTCACATCGTGCTGGCCGTCTCTAAATCTTTCCATTATTTCTTTGGCACATTTTTCTGCGCAATCTTGAGACAGCCATTTTTCTATATTTTCTATCATTCGTTTCTCCTATCCGACTTGGCCTATTTTTGAAATACAACATTTTTTGTATTTCAGGCGATTACCAGTTTTTGTATTCACAGACTGACATGGGCAAAGCTCATTTCTTCCAATCTTCCTTGCCATTCTCTTTATTGGAGTATGGGTTTTTGTAAAGCATTCTTGGCACACTGGAATGTCTTCGACCATCTGCTCTATTTTGCCTCCGATGTCCTTTCCGCAAGCTCCACATTTAAAGGTCATCTCTGCTTGTTTTTCTGCGATAGCTCCTGGACCATCTGCCATGCCTATTTCTCCACTTGGTCCGAGTTCTCCTGGATGTCCAGGATCACATCCGTTTCTTCCGTTTTCTCCATTCGTGCCTTCTGGCCCAATCGGTCCTGGACCATCTGCTATGCCGATTGCTCCACTCGGTCCAGGTTCTCCGTCTCCAATAAATCCAGAGACTCCTTGGACGCTGTGATAAATATGATTGTGATCACATTCCTCCCCACAAGTATGAGGTAAATCTAGTTCTGTTGGTTTTTCTACACTATTTTCCATAAAATATATCCTTTCTTATATCATTATAGTCGGCAAATCCTATATTTATCATCGGTAAAATAAAGGATTTTTTATTTATTTTCAGAAAGCAATATAGTATGAATTGGTATAAAAATATGAAGTTAGTTCTGGCTTCCAACCGGCTAAAACTACCGTTGGAAGAGATTTTACCACAAATAAACAAAATAGTGGATGATATAATAAAAAGATATGACACATATGTAAAATCTCCAAAGTATCCTCGACCTTACGCTCTTATTATTTTTGAAGATTTTTACACAAAAAAAGAGAAAAAAGTTTTTCCTAAAACTGACTTTACGCAAGATATAAGAGATAGGAGTTTAGCCCACTACAATCTTATGGACGTGTCTATAACAATATATCCTGCCAAAGCCATAAAACTTGGATATGCTGAAAACGAATACGATCCCAACTTCAGAACAAAACTTATTGGTAGTATCCTTCATGAACTTTCTCATGTCGCAGACCCAAAAATGGATAAATCTAAAGATTTATGGTTTTCTAAAGAAGAAACGATAAGTAATATAAACGAAAATCTAAGAAAAAATAATATAGGTCCATATTTATCATTTCCTCCAGAAATAGATGCTATAATGCAGCAAGTCATCTATGATATTGAAATATATTTTAGATCTGGCGAAAAAAACGCGACCGAAGTAAAAAAATGGCTTGAGAAACCTCTGAATGTCGCTTTTGAACCGATAAAAAGCATAATAGGCAGCAACAATGTGAACGTCATAGAATACTGGATTGATCATAATCCAAAAATAATCAGAATGCTGAAACAAAGGATATACAATGTTATATGATAAACAAAAACACGTAGAAGAAGTTATAAAAAAGTTTGAAAATGTTTTTTATCCAATAGAAAAAAAATCAGATTTGGAAAAACAGCTTCAATCTCTAAAAGGAAAAAGGGGAAAGTTTTACTTCAAAGGGTTTCCTCAAACAATCCCATGGCTAAAAGAAACTCTGTTTGGAGAAGATCTTCTTGAACACGATATAAAATGTTTGGAGGAAAGAATAGAAGAGTTTGATGATGGATTATTGAAAATGGAACCCTTCATAGATGAAGAAATAAGAAAAAGAGAAATAGGAAATATAGTAAGTAATTTGGAGCAAATATAAATATATGAGTCAAAACTGGTATTCTAAGTCGCTTATAAAAATAGCAGATGTTCTAAAAAATATAAAAGAAATAGCTTCTTCTGTTTCTAAAATAAAAGGAGTCAAATCTGTATATATATGGGGCTCTTTTTTAGAAAACAAAAATAATCCGCTATCTACAATAAAAGATTTGGATCTGGTTGCCAAAACCGGATTATATTCAGAAGATTTACTCTCTATAAATGATGATAATAACCATTCTGCTCTAAAAATGGCATCTTCTAAACTTGAAGGAGAGGGATTTGATCCAAAATCTGTCTTATTTACTAAGAGTTTTATAGACATAACCAAGTTCGGCGTAGACCACTGGGCTATTTCAAGTGATAAGAAGATTCTTCATTGGGGCTCTGTAATCTCTGATGAAGAGGAAAGAAAAGAAATACAAAAAGAAGCAGAAGATTTTGCCTCTTTTGAAATCGGAATGGATAAAAAAGCCATAAAAAAGGCAAACTCAAAAATACAAGATAGATGGTCTGTTTTATATGATCATCATGTCAATAAATATCTGAAAGATATGCCAAAAGGGTGGTATGAGATAGAATGCGATTATTCAAAAACTTTCAAGAAAATGGAGAGATTATAAATGTCTGATTGCACAAATCCACAAGAAAATAAAAATAGAATGTATCAATCACTTATGGATATGCTTCTTCAACCCGCAAACGAAGCTATTGATGATCCTACCGGAAACTGGGCTGACTTCAACTGCCTATACAATACTTACGAAAAGATAAAATATATAGCCGATCACGGAAATGGTAGATCTTTTTTCTGTCCGGAAGATGTTCCGGCAGAGCCTCAGATAAATGATTATCCTGATCTTGAAGAGCCAAAGACGATAGATTGTGATCAAACCTAAGAAAACTTTTTTATAAATACACTTGTTTGTTTTTTGGGGACCATTATAGGTATTATTTTGTATCCCATTCCTCTTAGAATAATATATCTATGTCTTCCGTCTATTATGCCAACTATTTTTTGTCCTTTTTCTTTTCCGATTTTTGCTTCTGGCATTTCCCATTCTATATTTTCGTTATTTTCTATTTGTTTTTTATAATATTCGAGTTTATTTGGATTTTTTAGTGAGACTTCTCCAGGATAAGCATAAAAAGCACTTTCAGACCAAGCTTTATCAAACTTATCAACATTTATATTTATTATTGAGTATCTATAAGATTTGTAGTTTGATGGTTTTTTGAAGCTTATTTGTGGCATTGTTTCTATTATCTCAATGTAAAAATGTTTGTTTTATTATCAAAACGCTTCGACGCAATCTTTACGACCATACTATTTATTTTGGCGTACTTTATTCTTATTTGTTTTCTGTTGGCTCTAACATATTCTTTTTTCGGGAGTTTGTCGGTCCAAGTTCCTCCTCTTCTTGTGTATGCCCCTTTTGGAAGTGATTGTTGTTTCTGATCAAGCCATTCTTTCACATTCAAATAAAAGTTTCTTGAGTTCATTCCATACATTCTTGATTCAGGCAAGGCTATAGACACTCCTTCGGCATTTACATATCTACGTATAAGTATTCTTGAAAGAGGGTGTTCTATCTCATCGTCGTTATTCTTTATAAGATATGCGATAAGTGCTCCGGCTTTTATTTCACAAAAAACGTCAGAATAGTACTGTCCGGTTCCCAGAGTCATACACGATTCCCAGTTTCTTCCGGTCGACATTTTGGCTACGTCTT
>Ga0172381_10008185_pt1 | contig 10256 bp, 10 predicted proteins | sample Leawel6488metaG_FD_119754 | JGI IMG/M metagenome (GOLD analysis project Ga0172381, IMG submission 119754) | Leachate microbial communities from a municipal landfill in Southern Ontario, Canada - Leachate well 64-88 metaG | ecosystem: Engineered > Solid waste > Landfill > Unclassified | place... | reverse complement strand
TTAGATGACCAAGAATGGAGACTTGAAACATTAAATAAAGCACAAGGAGGTAGAATAAATATCACAGGACGAGTTGCCGTAGAAGAAATAGAAAAATTAAATTTTAAAGCCGAAATTGGAATGTGGCAAAATGGAAATTTTGTTGTCATAAAAGAAACAGAAAAAGAAATCGAAATGATACAGCCTTTGCTTTTTATTTCACAGCAAGTAAACGGAAATAGTTCATATATTGCCTCCCCTGGAGAAACTTTGCATTACAAAATATTTTTTAGAAACATAGGATCAACTCCTTTTGAAGATTTGTTTATGATAGTAAGATTAGATGGCTCTGCTTTAGATTTTTCAACAATTGAGGCAAGAAACAAAGGACAGGTTCAGCCAAATGACAATATGATAATTTGGGACTACAAAGATGTGTCCATGCTTAAAAATTTAAACGTTCAAGAAGAAGGATTTGTTGAATTTTATGTAAAAGTAAAAGATAATTTTTCAGCTTCGGGACCCGATCAAGCCAGCGCTGTTATAACAACAAATGTAAATCTTTCACAAATGACGCAAAATTTTACAGTAAAAGTAAATTCTGGGTTAACCATTTCTCAAAAAGCTTTTTACAAAAGTTTTGATATGCAAAATTCAGGACCCATTCCGCCAAGAGTTGGACAAGCAACAACTTTTACAATTCAATGGGATATTAGAAATTATTTTAGCGATGCAAAAAATGTTAGGGTAAAAGCAACTCTTCCGCAAAACGTAAGTTTAACAGGCAAAATTATGCCCGAATGGTCTAACTTCTTATATGACTCTGCTAGTAGAGAAGTTACTTGGTCTCCAGGAGATATTTTAGCTGGAACAGGAGTAAATGGAGATCCATATATGCTTTCTTTTCAAGTATCTTTGGTTCCCTCACAATCTCAAAAAGGCTCAACAGCTCCTTTAATAAGCCAGGTTCAAATTTCAGGAGAAAACCAATTTACAGGAACAGTAATTACAGCTCAAAATTCAGGAGTAAATACAAGCCTACCAGATGATTTTGAAAACTCAGGCGGAGGAATAGTGCAATAAAAAGAATTTTTAATTTTTTAATTTTGCAATTTTTTAAACAAACCGCTCTGTAGAAGTCAAACTTTTACAGAGCGGTTTTGAATATAAAATAGGTAAAAAATATCACCTAAATCTCGGCTCACACGGGCGTGTGAGCCGAGATAATTCCCTCAAAGACCTTGAATTTAGGTTTTGTAAAGGTTAATATAAGTAAATTATTAGATTAAAAGGAGTTATTTTATGAAAAAACAAGAAAAAGAGGGGTCAAATAAAATGGAAAAAATTGTTTCTTTGTGCAAAAGAAGGGGTTTTATTTTTCCTGGATCTGAAATTTATGGAGGACTATCTAATAGTTATGATTACGGTCCTTTGGGAACAGAACTATTTTATAATATTAATAAATTGTGGTGGAAAAAATTTGTTCATCTTAGGGACGACGTTGTTGGCGTGAGAGGGCCAATTATTATGAATCCCAAAATTTGGGAAGCATCAGGGCATATTAAAAATTTTACAGACCCCTTGGTTGAATGTAAGATTTGCCATACAAGAATTCGCTCTGATAAACCACAAGACATAGAAAACCACGAAAAATCTCATAAACAAAAAGTTGAATGGACGGAACCCAAAAATTTTAATTTAATGTTTAAAACATTTATTGGCACTACCGAAGACAGTACATCAACAGCCTATTTAAGGGGCGAAACAGCTCAAACAATGTTTACTGATTTCAAATTAATTGCCGATTCAACACGAAAAAAATTGCCTCTTGGAATAGCACAAGTTGGCAAAGCTTTTAGAAATGAAATTACAACAGGAAATTTTATTTTTAGAATGAAAGAATTTACTATTGCTGAATTTGAATATTTTGTTAAACCCGGAGAAGATGAAAAAATGTTTTCAGAAATTTTAGATTATCAAAAAGAATTTTTCGAAAACGAAATGGGCATTAAAAAAGCTAACATAAAAAATGTTGAGCTACCAAAAGACGAACTTGCTCATTACTCTAAAAAAACAATTGATATTTATTACAACTTCCCTTTTGGGTGGGATGAAATTTCAGGTATTGCTAATAGAACTGATTATGACTTAAAAAATCATATTAATTTATCAGGACAAAATTTGTCTTACAGAGAAGAAGAAACAAAAGAAGAGTTTGTGCCATATGTAATAGAACCAACATTTGGATTAGATAGAATAATGTTGGCTGTTTTGTGTGATGCTTATTCTGAAGAAGATGATAGATTTGTTTTAAAATTAAAACCAAGTTTGGCTCCTTATAAAGTGGCTGTAATTCCTTTGAAAAAAAATAACCCAGAGATTGTTAAAAAAGCCAGAGAAATTTATGAAGATTTAAAAAAAGAATTTTATGTTAGTTTTGACGACAGAGGAAATATTGGAAAATGCTATTACAGTCAAGACGAAATTGGAACACCATTTTGTATAACAGTTGATTTTGATAGTTTGGAAAACAATGATGTTACTGTAAGAGATAGAGATACAATGAAACAGGAACGCATTAAAACTTCTGAGCTTTTAAATTTTTTAAAAAATAAACTGAATGAGCAATAAAAAAGTTGCGGCTATTGTCCCTGCTTTAAACGAAGAAAAAAATGTTGAAGGTGTTTTAAAGGTTCTTTTAGAATTTTCTATTATAAACGAAGTAATTTTAGTAGATGATGGCTCCTTAGATAAAACAGCAGAAATAGGAGAACGGCTTGGAGTTAAGGTTGTAAAAATACCAGAAACCAATGGAAAAGGAAACGCTATGTTGCAAGGATCTAAAGCAACTACAGCTGAAATTTTAATTTTTTTTGATGCGGATTTAAACGGTTTAACAGAAAAACATATTTTTTCTTTGTTAGACCCAATGTTAAAAGAAAATATTGCAATGTGTGTAGGGGTGAGAGAAAGAATGTTTAATTTGCCGAGTTTAATTATTAAAATAGATCCACTTCTTGCAATTGGAGGAGAAAGGGCGATAAAAAGATCGTTAATTGAAAACTTATCTGAAAAATTAATTAAAGGTTTTTCAATTGAAGTGTCGCTAAATCATTATTGTATTGTTAATAAACTTTTAGTAAAGCACGTTACCTTAAAAAATCTTAATCATATTACAAAAGAAAAAAAATGGGGAGTTATGACCGGCTTTACGCAAAGAATTAAAATGGTTATACAAATAACAAAAATGAGATTATTTATTATATTTAACAAAAAAAATTTAAATGTATAAAAAAACAGAATTTAAAAATGGGTTAAGACTAATTTCTATACCAGTTGAAAATGCAAATAGCGTTACGGTTTTAATTTTAGTTGGAACAGGTTCTAAATATGAAACAAAAGATATAAGCGGAATTTCACATTTTTTAGAACATATGTTTTTCAAAGGAACGGAAAAAAGATCAGATACTTTAAATATTTCAGAAACCTTAGATAAAATTGGTGGAGAATACAATGCATTTACTTCAAAAGAAGTTACTGGTTTTTGGGCAAAAGTTGATAAAAAACATATTGATATAGCAATAGATTGGATTTCTGACATATTTTTAAATTCAAAATTTGAGGAAGGGGAATTAAATAGAGAAAAAGGAGTAATAATTGAAGAATTAAATATGTATTTAGACACTCCAACAGCTTATGTTTCTGAGATTTTTGAAGATTTACTATATGGAGATCAACCGGCGGGCTGGAGAATTATTGGAGAAAAAGAAACCATTTTAGCTACAGATAGAAAAAAAATGATGGATTATTTTAAAGCTCATTATTCAAGCAAAAATACAGTTGTGTGTGTTTCAGGGGATATAAAGCCAAAAGAAGTTGAAGAAAAAATAAATAAATATTTTGATAAAATTGAAGAATCAGAAGCACCCAAAAAACTTGCTGTGAAAGAAGAACAAACAGAACCTGAAATTTTAGTGCATTATAAAAAAACAGATCAAACACATTTTTGTCTTGGAGTAAGGGCTTTTGATATGTTTGATAAAAGAAAATATGCGCTTAATTTAATGGGAATTATTTTAGGAGGGAATATGAGTTCAAGGCTTTTTATTTCTGTCAGAGAAAGAAATGGATTAGCTTATTATGTTCATACTTCTCTTGATACTACATCAGACACCGGGTGCCTTGTTACTCAGGCTGGAGTAAAAAATGAGGGATTAGAAAAATCTATAGAATTAATTTTAAAGGAATACAAAGACTTAAAAGATAAAAAAATAACATCGGAAGAACTTCAAAAAGCAAAAGATTATTTAAGAGGGAAAATGGCATTATCTTTAGACGCCACTGACTCAAAAGCAACTTTTTTTGCTATGCAGGAAGTTATGAATCAAAAAGTTTTAACCCCAGAAGAAAAACTTGAGATGATTGATAAAGTTACTATAAATGATATAAATAATATAGCAAAAGAAATATTTGTTCCAGAAAAATTAAATTTGGCTGTAATAGGCCCGATCCAAGAAAACAAAAAACAAGAACTAAAAAAATTATTAAAAATTTAAAAATATGGCAGAACAATCTTTAGATATTACATGGAAAACAATTGCAAAAGTTTTTGTGGCTATTTTTGTTTTCTATATGGCGTATTTAATAAAAGACGTTGCTCTTTGGTTTTTCTTTGCGCTTGTAATTTCTGTATTACTTGCCCCAGCCATCAATTTTTTAAGATGGTTTAAAATTCCTAAAATAATCGCGATTATTTTAGTGTATTTTTTTATTTTTGGATTTTTAGGATTTTTGATATATTTGATAGCACCTGTTTTTATAGTTGAGTTAAGACTATTTTCTCAACAAATTCCAGATTATTTTGAAAAAATAAACCCATTCTTAAGGCAATGGGGAGTTGATGTAGCATATAGTTTTAACGATTTAACGCAAATTTTAGTTAACAGAGTAGAACAAGGTTCAAAAGGAGTTATTAATGCAATTTCCACTTTTTTTGGAGGAATTGCTTCTGCGATATTTATTTTAACGCTTGCGTTTTTTCTATCTTTGGAAGAAAAAGGAGTTGAAAAGTTTTTAATTATTTTAACTCCTAAAAAATACGAAGAACAAATAGTAAACACCTTTCAAAGAGCTCAAAAAAAAGTATCTTCTTGGTTTGGAGCAAGAATTTTGGCTTGTCTTTTTGTAGGAATTGCTTCGTTTATTATATTTTTTATATTTGATATAAAATATGCCTTTTTGCTTGCTTTAATCGCTGGTATTTTAAACTTTATCCCATATATTGGACCTTGGATTACAGCATTTTTGCTTCTTGCTTTTGTGTCGGTTTCTGATTCCTGGATTATAGCAATCTATATTTTTATAATTTTTACAATTATTCAAACAATTGAAGGAAATGTTTTAACCCCGATTCTTATGAAAAAAATGATAAACTTACCCCCAGCATTAGTTCTTATAGCTTTGTTAATAGGATCTCAAATGTTTGGATTTTTAGGAGTGGTATTTGCAGTTCCTGTTTTTGGAATAGTTTATGAATTTTTAAAAGAATTTTTAGAGAAAAAAAGGACAGAGGCGATAGAATTTGATCAATAAGTTAACAAAAAGATAGACAGGACAACAATTAATATTTGGCTTAAAAGTCTCCAGAAAAAGGAGATTTTTTTGTATTTTAGAAAATGAATTTTTTCTTGATGAAAAATTTTATGTTTTTCTAAAAATTTATTTTTTATAAGTAATGTTAAAAAACTAAAAGTATCGGGTAGAGCACCAAAGAAAGCCGAAACAAAAATAATAAAAGTTTTTTCAGAAAGTATGTAAATTAAAAAAATACCAACTAAAAAATCTAAAAAAACTTTTAAAAAATCAGGAAAAGATTTTCTCCAATTTTTTTGAGCAATATTTTTTATTGAATATTCGTTGTGGGGAATAGCATCTAATAAGTAGTGTCCCAAAAAAGCTAAAAAAATAGCTAAAAAGGGATTTTGTATTATGTTTCCAATGGAAGCTCCAAAAAGCAAATGCGTTGTAATTATCATTGTTTTTTATAATAATTTTGTTAAGATTAAGCTAATCTTAACATGTTTAAGAAAAACAAAAAATTTTATATAACAACTACACTTCCTTATGTAAATGCAGACCCGCATATTGGTTTTGCTTTAGAAGTTATACAAGCAGATGTTCTTTCTCGTTATTATAGAGAAAAAGGATTTGTTGTTTTTTTTAATACCGGCACAGACGAACATGGACTAAAAATATTTAAAGGAGCTCAAAAACAAGGTATTGATGCTCAAGAATATTGCGATAATTATGCTGGAAAAAATAAAGAATTAAAAACAGCTCTTAATTTAAGTTATGATAATTTTGTTAGAACCACAGATGAAAATCATATAAAATCAGCTCAAGAATTTTGGAAGCTATGTGAAAAAAAAGGAGATATTTATAAAAAAAATTATAAAATAAAATATTGCGTTGGATGTGAAATGGAAAAAACAGAATCAGAGCTTGTTGATGGAAAATGCCCAATACACCCAAATCAAGGAATGGAAATAATCCAAGAAGAAAATTATTTTTTTAGATATTCAAATTATCAAGAAAAGCTTTTAGATTTTTACAAAAAAAATCCAAAATTTGTTTTGCCAGATTCAAGGTTTAATGAAATAAAAGAATTTACCAAAAAAGGCTTGGAAGATTTTAGTATTTCAAGATTAAAAGAAAAAATGCCGTGGGGAGTTCCTGTTCCTGGAGATGAAAAGCATGTAATGTATGTTTGGTTTGATGCCTTAGTAAACTATGTTTCAGCATTGGGTTGGCCCGAAAACCAAAAAAAATTTAAAGAATTTTGGCCAGGACTTCAAATAGCTGGAAAAGATAATCTTAGACAGCAAAGCTCTATGTGGCAAGCAATGCTTTTGTCGGCTGGTTTAGCTAATTCAAAGCAAATTTTTATACATGGATTTATTACTGTTAATGGTCAAAAAATGTCAAAAAGTTTGGGAAATGTTATTAATCCAATTGATTTGATAAAAAAATATGGCCTGCCTACGCAGGCAGGCACAGATGCCCTAAGATATTATCTTTTAAGAGAAATTCCTTCAACAGAAGATGGCGACTTTACTTATGAAAAATTTGAGCAAAGATATAACGGCGACTTAGCAGGAGGAATTGGAAACCTTGTTTCAAGGGTTTTGGGAATAGCAGGAAAAGAGAATCTTGAAGCTAAGGCAACCAAAGAATCAAAACAAAAAATAAAAGAAATTAAAAAAAATTACGAGCTAGCTTTAGAGAGTTTTAAATTTAGCGATGCTTTAGCCAATATATGGGAGTTAATCAGTTATTGTGACAAATACATAAACGAAGAAAAACTTTGGGAAACAAAGAATAAAAAAATATTATCTGATTTATTTTTTGTTATAAAAGAAATTGCAGATTTAATTCTTCCCTTTCTGCCAGAAACATCAGAAAAAATTAAAAAACAATTAGAAACCAAAATAAAAGAAAATTTATTTCCTAGAATTTGACGAAACAGCTATTTTTGTATAATATTTTAAATATCACAAAACAAAAAAGGAGAAGCTATATGTTTTGCATGATCTTTGAAAACTTATTTTTTGGGGGAGTGGCCCTTCTTTTTTTTATTTATTTTTGGAAATTTATTTCTCCAAATGCTCAGTTTCTAAAAAAAACTCCAAAAGGAGAATTAAAAGAATATAACCCAGATAAAGATACAGCAGATGATTGAAATTTTAGGTTTTTATGGAACCTTTTTATTTCAGGGTTAATCTTGACCGATTAGCTCTTTTTTGTTATAGTGGTGGTAGCTCTTTTATCTGGGTTAAGATAACCCAGAAATTCACATCCTACCCGGAAGGAGGAAATCATGCTCGTGTTGTCCCGCAAAAAGAACGAAAGTATTGTCATCAATGACGATATTACAATCGTTGTCGTGGAAATCCGAGGCGACAAGGTCCGCCTTGGTGTTGAAGCGCCAAAAGAGGTGCCCGTGCACCGCCGAGAGGTCTTTGATGCGATTCATCGCAACGAAGACCTTATCGCGAACAGTAAGGCAGACGCCGGAGCCTCGGAGTCATGACTCCGATAACAGACCGAGCGACTGCTCACCAATTTCCCAAGGGCGAGAAACCAAAACAAAGGTTTTTCGCCCTCTTTTTTTTGAGCGTAAAATAAAACTAAAAACATATTTGAAATTAATGGCGGAGTTGTGTATGATTTATGTATGAAAATAATAGACACACATAGTCATTTAAATTTTAAGGCTTACGAAAAAGATAGAGAAGAAGTTATAAAAAGAACCCAAGAACAGGATGTTGTTTGTATTGATATTGGAACAAAATATGAAACAAGTAAAAAGGCAGTTGATTTAGCTGAAAAATATGAAAATATTTATGCTGGTATAGGAATGCACCCAATACATATTAAAACAGATTTATTAAAAATAAAATTAGATCCAGAAGAAGGAGCTTTTGAACCGTTCAGAGAGGATTTTGATAAAAATAAATACATAGAATTAGCAAAATCTAATAAGGTTGTGGCAATTGGAGAAATTGGACTAGATTATTATTATAAACCAAAAACAAAAACAAGATTAGAACAATTTAAAAAAAACCAAAAAAATCTTTTTCTTGAACAATTAAAAATGGCAGAAGAACTAAACCTGCCTGTAATTATTCATTGCAGGATGGCGCATAACGATGTTTTAGAAATTTTGAAAAAACAAAATTTAAAAGGTGTAATTCATTGTTTTACAGGAAACTTAGAGGAAGCTAAAAAATACATAGAACTGGGTTTTTATTTAGGAATTAATGGAATAATTGATAAATTAGATTTATTAGAAGTAATTGAAAATGTTCCAATAGAAAAAATTTTAACAGAAACTGATTGTCCATATTTAACTCCAAAAGCAGAAGGAGACAAAAGAAACGAGCCAATTTTTGTAAAGCACGTTATTCAAAAAATAGCTGATATAAAAAAAATAAGTTTTGAGCAAGTGTGTGAAAAAACTACTCAAAACGCCAAAGAATTATTTAATATTTGACAAAAAACCGTCTAAATGGCGGTTTTTTGTTTTAAGTAAAAGGATCTTTAAATTTTATTAAATTATGCTATTATAAAAAATAGTTATGATAAAATATAACCCTAAAAAAATAGAGTCAAAATGGCAGAAAAAATGGTATGAAGAAAATGTTTTTTTGGCTCAAAATAGGTCTAAAAAAAAGAAATTCTATCTATTATTAGAGTTTCCTTATCCATCTGGAGATGGGTTACATGTGGGTCACTGTAGGCCTTATGTTGCTTTAGACGCTTTGGCTAGAAAAAGAAGAATGCAGGAATATAATGTTTTGTTTCCTATGGGTTGGGATGCTTTTGGTTTACCAACAGAAAACCATGCTATAAAAAAGGGAGTTCATCCTTCGGTTGTAACTAAAAAAAATACAGATAATTTTAGACGTCAAATGAAAAGCCTGGGTCTTTCTTTTGATTGGTCAAGAGAAATAAATACTACTGATCCAAAATATTATAAATGGACACAGTGGATATTTATTCAACTATTTAAAAATGGATTAGCCTACAAAGATAAAATTAATATAAATTGGTGTCCTTCGTGTAAGATTGGATTAGCTAATGAAGAAGTTGTTTCAGGAAAATGTGAAAGATGCGGAGAAAAAGTTGAAAAAAAAGAAAAAGACCAATGGATGATAAAAATAACAAAATATGCAGATAGATTAATAAAAGATTTAGATGATGTTGATTATTTAGAAAAAGTAAAAATACAGCAAAAAGATTGGATAGGAGAGTCTCACGGAGCTTTGGTAAAATTTGAAATTCAAGGGACAGAAGAGCCAATAGAGGTTTTTACAACAAGAATAGATACTATATTTTCTGGAACATTTTTAATTTTATCTCCTGGACACAGTTTTATAGATAATTATAAAAACAAAATAGAAAACATAGAGGAAGTTTTAGAATACAGAGAAAAATCAAAAAACATTTCTGACATAGACAGGACTAATCAAGAAAAAGAAATAACAGGAGTTCAATTAAAAGGAATTACAGCGATAAATCCTGCTACAAATGAAGAAATGCCAGTTTGGACAGCTGACTTTGTTTTAGAGCACTATGGAACAGGAGCTGTGTTTGCTGATGCACACGATAAAAGAGATTTTGAAATGGCAAAAAAATATAGCATTCCTTTGAGAACATCTATAAAGCCAGAAGATGAAGAATTAGCCATAAAAGTTAAAAACCTAGAAGAGTGCTAC
>Ga0172381_10008184_pt1 | contig 10257 bp, 22 predicted proteins | sample Leawel6488metaG_FD_119754 | JGI IMG/M metagenome (GOLD analysis project Ga0172381, IMG submission 119754) | Leachate microbial communities from a municipal landfill in Southern Ontario, Canada - Leachate well 64-88 metaG | ecosystem: Engineered > Solid waste > Landfill > Unclassified | place... | reverse complement strand
GCCCTGACGGGAAAAACAGAACAGATACCAATTAAAAAGACTATTGACAAAGCACAGGAATTTTATGAAAGAGAAAAGCTAAAGGAACAGTATTCAAGAAAAGGTTGCGAAGTGTATTTTGTGGTGGGGGAACCAAAGGAGAAACTGATACTGCACCCTATGTTTTCACAGGTGGCTCTAAGGATTCATAAAAAGATATGTCAATCAAATTTGGTTAAATCTTCGGGGTAACGTGGAGAGTCAAACCTGTCAATTTTACCATTAGTAATAAGCCTTTCAAGATGTTTAAGCCAAAGGTATAAATCTTTGTCATATACCTTCATTGTTTTCCTTGCACCTACTTCCCATGATGTATGGTCGTCATAACAGGCCAAGAATACATTATCCACTATATGTCTTAATACAGGAGAAGCCCCTTTGGGTATTCGGTGGCTGAAATTAAAAGACTTTGGAGGACTTGGTAAAAAACAACCACATTCAGCACATATGTGGATTTTGTTTCCATCAGCATCATACTGTTCACCCTCTTTCCATACTTTATCATACAAAGTCCAGTCGTTACGTTGGTTCTCTGCACGAGTTTGTGTAGGGTGTAGTTGTTTATAGCTGATAGTGTAGTATTGCTTTTTCTCCTTTGGTTTCACGGTTTTCTTTAAAGGTTTTTTCCTTTTCAACGGTGTTCGCTTCAAAGGAGTTCTCTTTAAAGGTTTACGCTTTTTCAAAGGGTGTCTTATGCCCCTAGAATCTCGGTAATACGGGAAGATCGGGTCTTTGGTCTCCATAATATTTTACAAATACGATAAATCCTTCATCATTGATAAATTGTTCCATGCCACAACCTGAATAGAATTTTATCAGGCAACGCAGGTATTTTGAGTTTGAGTTAGCAGGGAAAAGGAAAAGGTTCAAATTATTTTCTTCACAGTAACCCATCAGATCCTTTATCACCCTTTTCCCTATACCCTGCCTCCTATATTTTTTATGTATCTCTATGTACTTTAAGAATAGCCAACCTTCAATAATGTAGTATTCAAACTCTTTGAGGTATTCAGCATATAAAGGAAGTATCATAGCCTTTTCTTTTCTCTTGTCTTTAAATGCCCGTATTTACGCATGAAGTTTATCCTTTGTTTATCCCAGGGCATAATATCACGGTGAAACTCAAAGATAGCATCTTTTACCGAAGTTTTTATCACAGGAATAAGTTCAATTTCCAGGTATTCTCTTACCACATCACCTACCAAAGTCTGTAACTCTTTGCCCGTTAAAGCGAAAAGCATTTCCTGTCTTTCTATTTCAGGATTTTTGATTAACTTGTAATATTTAACCAAAAGAGCCTTAAAAACGGCTTTTCTCTTTGAAATGGCATGGTAGTTCGTCAAAGCCCTTTTCTCAAATTCAGGGGTACGGAAACGGTCAAAAAGGTATCTTCCTACGTTTAACACGATACGGCTGACAGGTTTTATCTGCATATCCATATCTTTTGCCATATCCTCTATGCTTTCGCATTCCAGATACAGGGCGAAAATTTCAAAGTCTTTGTCTGTAGGGGTGGTAATCATACTATAATAAGTCCTTTATAAAAATAGGATAATTATTAAGATAAAGTGCATATATAAACAGTATTATAGTTATAATAAATAATATTATTGATTTAGGACTTGGTGCATTCATTCCGAAAATACTAGAATCTACTGGTTTATATGTTATAAAGTTATAGATAGTTAACACTATCATAAAAAATCCTACTATTGCCTTTAATTCCATTTCATTGTTTTTTTAACACCATGTTATAATTTTCATCCATTGAATATCTCCATTTCTTTTTGTTCTTCACCTGTGGGGCAGACATATCTTCGGGGGGTGAATTAGCGTAAAGGCTGGCACAAATATCCGCATAGGTGGTGGCATCAAGCACATCATCCCTGTAAAGCCTCGGATTCTTGGTGGCATATTTTATCTTTCCTCCTGTGGTGATCTGCTGGTCAAAGGTCTTTAGCTGTATCCAAAAGTCTGCATAGTCTATACTATCAGGTGAATACTCCACTATGTTTCTTAAAGCAGTGAGGATATAAGGTGCATTAGCAGCAGTCTTTTTTATACCGTCAAGGCTTCCTGTTGAGGTTTGGTAATAGCGTGGAAGTCTTGCTCCTTTGACTACGTTCTTGTAAAAGCCGTGATATTTCTTGAAGTCAAGGTAGTCCTGCCCTATGTTACCCTCTGGCAGTTCGGCAATATCAGGGTCGTAGAAGATTCCCAATAAAGAAGCCTGTAAGTAAGCGTAGTTATGGTCACGGCTACGGAATTTCAAAAAGGCTACATATTTGTTTATCTGTGCATCCTTTATCGTAGAAGCAAAGTCCGACATTCCTGTTTCCCCTGAAATAGGGTCTGTACCCTGAAAGTATCTCCTTCTCCATCCTTTGACAGGTGGGTCTATTATAACCACCGTAGCATCCAAGTCCCCTACTTTCATGGGCTGAAAGATAGCACCTATGATTTTATAGGGAGTGTACAGGTCAGGTGTAGGTGCATTTTTGTCAAAGACAGGTATCATCCTGCCGTACTGTGGCTGTTGTTTCTCGGTTATCTTATAGATTTGTGTGAGGCGGTCATTGATCTCATTCAAAGGAATAAGTGTTTCTGCCGAAGATAAAAACATATCCTCTATATCTCTTGGGTAGGCTTGATGAAACTGTACCTTTAGCTTTTCTTCCTCTGCCCTGTTTTTTGCCCTTTGATAATAAGCCCTTTGTTCCTTTTCGTAAAATTCCTCTGTAATCCCTGGCTTTGAAAAGCAGTCAATGAAAATAGGCACTATGCCATAGTCAAAGTTGCGTTCCCTCCATGCCTCAATACAGTTTTTATACTCCCCTTCAAACTGTCCACCTCCCTTTTCCATCTCCCCGGCGGTTCCCCATGCCACAAACTGGCGTTTCATCACCATCTGTTGTGTTTCAGGGTTCAACCAGAACATAGCAGGACGACCTTCATTGATAATACCCGAAATGATTTCGATATTTCCGCACTCGTCTATGTAAACCTCATTTGGTGAACCTCCGTTGATAGCGGTTACATAAGGGGCTTCGACTACTATCCTACTGTTTGCACCTTCACTATCTCCTTTCCTGGCCTTATAGATATAACTAAAAAGATTAGGGGCATCATTGTGTACCGTTGGCTTGAACCATTGTGGTTGTTCAGAAAAAGCATATTTGAGCTTATCTTGAATAATTTCCTCTGCCTTTTTCATATTCTCGGTGATAAACTTAGCAAAGAAGTTCTTATTGCACCGTACCCTCATTTCAGCCCTACCCATGATAAAGGAGGTAAAGCCTACCTGCCTTAACTTGCCTATCATCACGGAAAATCCGCAGTCCAGAATCCAAAGGACTACCTGCTGTGGCATCCATGCTATGAACTTTAACTTTCCTGAAACAACAGCAGCCTCTTTAAGCCAAAGGAACTTATTCAACCCATAAAGGGAGTTATCCAAGCACCTGAACCTTTCTTTGTTGATGAATTTTATCTGTCCGTCATCATCCACATAGTTTGAGAACCTGTCAGGGTCTTCACTCCATTGTTTCGCTTGAAGCTTGTAGAGTTCAAATTGAAGGTTCTTCTCCCTGTGGCTCATACCTCGGAGTTGGCTGTCAATAAAGGAAACAAATTCCTCGTTAGGGTGTAAAGGATTACCGTCATTGGCTATCCATTGTATCCTTTCGACAGGGGCTTCGGGGTCAATACCACTTTTTATAAGGTAGTCGTAGTCTATCGCTGCATCCCTGTTGTAGTCCAGCTTTTGTTTTGCGTTTTCGGAAACAGTTGGGGTAAGAAATCCCCAATCATAGAGCAGTTGCATCTGCTCGGCACGAAGGGGTATGCCTGTATGGTAAAGGTCTAAGTAGTGTTCAGCGAGCTTCTGCCCTGCTTGTTCTAAGACGGGCTTCTGATAGCGGTGTGTAGATGCGAAATTACGTCCCATGTATCAAAGGTAAAACTAAATACTCAAATATACCACTACTGCAACTATGATTACCACTACCCATACCATTAAAATAAAGGCTGTCTTCCATTTGTTGTCTTCGGGGTCTTTCATTATTTCCTTTCGTTCTACGAATTTGATAGTTGCTTTATCCAAAGGATTTTTTAATTTAATTTCCTTTGTTAATAGCTTGTATTCTTCGGTATCTTGGTATGCCATGTTACAGTTTTATTTCAAGTTCTTCACCAGTTAAAGCAAAGTAAAGGTTTTGGAGCTGATGAACGTAGTATATAACGACATTATAGTTATCATAATTAATATAATAACAGCCTATATAAGTAAATTTTATGTATTCCCTATGTTTCCCTGGACTTCCGTCTCCTAAAATACATTTTCTCACAACTCCATCTTTGCCATACCTTTTAAACCCCGCTTTCAACAGGATTTCTTCTGTGAGGGGAATGGGTTCGATGTCTTTCCATGTTATCACTCCTGCCCCGAATTTTATTGTATCGAGGTTAGGGAAAGCCTCACAAATACCTGAAATCTGAAAGTATTCACCCTTTGCTTTTACCCAATTTTCTATGCGTAATTCTTTGTAGTTCATGCCGGATATATTTCTGAAATGTCTCTTGTGTATTCTGTAAAACAACGGGTACTGATAGTTACTTGTGTTCCTTCGGGGGTTCTGTTTATCCTTTCGATTTTTCCTATATATCTGTCATCATCAATGAAAAAACAACAGTAATCGCCTGCTTGTGCCGTATTTCTAAAGGCTTTAACCCTGTGAGAAAGCAATGTAATATACCCCAAACAAAGGATAAGAATTACAATAATTATAATCGTTACTGTATTCATTTTTTTGTTTAAAGATATGCAAGATTATCTCCTTTGTCAAGTCGGGTTATTAACACTTATTTTAAAAACCAAACAACTATATTCTTTGATAACTTTTTCTTGTCGGAATCCAAATAATAAAGGTGAGTAAACATCTTTTTCTTTTCATAATTATTGGCAAAGTAATAATCTATTTCTCTTACGGAATATCCCTTTTGCCACCAGACATTATTATTATGAATACCCTTCATATACATATCAATACTTTTGTCGTAAGCTATTCCTTCATGCCCTAATGCTGCCGTATCACATACAAGCATTATGCAGGGTATAGTGTCAAGGGGTGGTTCTATTGGAATATCGTATCTGGTAGCCAAAAAGGATGTTGTGTCATAAAATATATAACCTCCTTTGTCTAATCCCTTAAATGGAAAGGTATCTACTATAACAGCACCTCCTTTTTGCCAAAAATCCTTATCAGATGTTTCTCCGGGCAATTTTTTATATACTGAATCATGGAAAGGAACAACAACGGTATCAACATGGTAATCCTGTGTACATCTAATCAAAGGAAGGAATAATAAAACTAAAAGTAATTTTTTCATTTGATAATTTTTTCAAAATTTAGTGAATCTATTTTAAATTGGTTTCCTATATTCTCCTTTGTTTGAGTGTCTAGTCGATGCTGGATAAAACTGTTTTCACAGGACATCCATCCTGCCTTAAAGGACATCCTAGATAGTTGTTGTAATTCCCGATAAGTGTAAAGCCTGTTATCTATAAAAGTTCCTTGCTCACATCCCAAAAAACAAAGGGAAACAACAATCAACAATAGTAATTTTTTCATGATTTCAGTTTTAGTATTTTAATTTTATCTGTTGATTCGTAAACGTGTCCTGAGAATCTACACCTCCCGTTCTTGCCGTTACGAGGTTGGTAGTTGTCACATACCCTTCCACAATCTCCGACCCTTCCACATTCACCGTCTTTCGTGCAAAACATAAATCCGGTGCCGTATTCCACTTTAGCTTCAAAGAGTTTCAATTCCGTGAGTGCTTCTTCTTTCATAAATTGTCTGTGCCACGATAAAGGGGCGCAATTCTCTTCATTCTCTTGAAAGTATAGTTTCATTTGTCTTATTTTTTAACTATTTCCCATTCACTCTCCATTATCACATATCTACACTTTACGCACTCATGTACGTAGGAATAAAAAGGCATTGTATGCTCAACCACAGCCAGTTGAATTTCATCGCAGGAGGGGCATTTAATCAGGTCAATGTGAACTTTTGTTTTAGTGGACATTGTCTTGTTTTATTGGGATGCACTTGACTTTTTCGTTATGATATTTGCACAGAAATTCCTTTACACAATTTCCCGTCATTCGGTGTACAATAACATGAGTGCATCCTTTTTTACAATTCTCTGCATAATTGCAGATGTATAACTTGTCTTTCATTTACCTTTTGTGTTAGCTCAATATTGCGTATATATACTGTTATATGCCATTGAACGGCAGCTTCATGAAACATACCCAATGTGTTTTTTGAGCTTTTCCAGAAGGATGCCCGAATAAAGGCTTATAGGTTGTAAGTTTTAATACTTCTTTTAGTGGCACATCACATTCATTCCATTTGAATATCAATATACCTTCGTATTTAAGCACTCTAAAACATTCAGAAAATCCCTTGCTTATATCTTCTTTCCACGTCTGTTTATCTAATCGGCCATAGCTTTGCGCCATGTAGCTATTTTCCCCTAAAAATAAGTGTGGCGGGTCAAATACTACCAGTTTAAAAGTTTGGTCTGCTATGTCCATATTTCGGAAATCCATTACTTTGTCAGGTAAGCATTTTCTAATTCGGGCATCCTTTCCGCTTCCAACTACTTTAGGTTGCATTACTCTTTGGTCCGCAAATAACACATTTGGGTTTTCTTTATCGAACCAAAATTGACGACCACCACAGCAAGCGTCTAAAATCAACGGCATATAACACTGTGTATAATCCATGCCGGGTTCATCGGTTTGCCAAAGTTTCTGCTGCTTAATATCGTTTGTCATAATTTGATAAGTTATTCGTTTTTAATCCGGCACGTATCATACACATACCGTTATACAACACCCCAGTCATTTGTCCTTCCTTATATCGTCAATAAAATCGCCAACAAGCTCTTTGGCCTCCTTAAGTTTATTAATAGCATCGGTTAATCTAACGTCTGCTGCCATTCTTTCAATTTCTTGCATTGCATCCCAAATTGCTCGTTCAGCAGGATACCATTTATCCATTCTGTTCCTTCTAGGTGATTTCATAATGTTATTTTTAATCAATAAATCCAATCATTTTTAATGTTTCAGGAGCGCAGAGAATTGCCTTTTCTGAAAACTCAATGTAAAACGTATCCCCTTCAAATTGTTCTTCCTTAATACATAAATACACGGCAATCTTTTTATTAATTATTCCTCTCATATGATAAGTCCGTCCTACTTTACCTGATTTTGTTTTAACTATATATCCGGGGTTCATTTATCCTCCTTTCTTGTTATTATATACTTGCTATTCCAATGGTTCAGGCAGCCTTCAATTTCACCCTGTGCCATCCCGCTTTCCTGCATATCTGAATCCATTTCTTGTCTTATTTCGGGGCTGGTTGCCTTTCGTGGTAAGGGGCAATCCTTGTGAACGCCTTTATTTGGAATTTGAAGATTAATGGATTTGGGATGATAACAAGTAAATCCTCCAGCATAGTGACATTTTAATTCTCTGTGATTTGATGCCTTACAATTCCGCACCTCAATGATGCGGATGTCGTCTTCTTTACTCATTTCTCAATAGTTTAAATAATTAAGAGGCATTTATTTGTTTCTTGTTCATCTGCAACAAGCATTATACTGGAAACAAAATCATCAACCATATCATACTTCAATTCTTTCATTTTTGCCAATGCCTTTTCTGATGCTTGTTCCATGTCATCGGCTATTACGTAGATGTCGTCAAAGGTGGTAATGTCTATTACACCTCTGCCGCTACATGATAGTTTATATAATTTTTTCATGGCTCAATAGGTTTAGAATTTACCGTCAAATGTTTGACCGTCTTTTCCTTGTGGATGAATGTAAAATGTGCTATTTCCTTGAATCCTTAAATGAAAATCAATCTTACCCTCATTATATTCTCTCTTTAAATAAAGTATAAAGGCACACCAATGAATATTATTTTCTATTAATAAATCTTCTAATCTCTTTACGAAATCAATAAGAGGATTTAATTTACCAAGCGAACAATAATCATCAAAGTTGGTTGCTAATCCATTATGCTTTTGACATTGTCCTACGTTAAGACTGAGCTTCTCGTTACTATACCAAAACTGACACTTAGCGCATGGGATGGCATCAATTGAATCAATTTCTTTTTTAATTTCATTATTCATCTTCAATAGTTTTATCCCCTGTTGGGGTGGTTAAATATTACATTTAAGATTAAGTAAATCTGGGTCAATATTTTTTAGTTTATCAACTCTTTCCTGCTCCTTTTTAGTCTTTTCTATTCTTGCAATTAATTCAGGGTCATTAGAATTAAGTTTATTTTTTATTGTGGTGGTTAATGGTTGCCAACAGTCATAATTATTACACAATTCTGGTGATACGCAAATCATTTGCACTGCTATTTCTAAGTCAAGTTCACGCATATGGTTGCAAGTTTTACATAGTATTACCTTTTCCTTCTTTGTAAAAAGGAGAATGATGTCGTCAAGGAATTGCTCGGTAGGATACCTTTTCTTACCTGCCTGTAACCAATTAAAACACATCATTTGTAGTTCGTCTCTTTTTTTGTGCTGTATCATTCCGTACCTCCTTTCAACATAATCCAAAGTATAGAAACAGCATTTAATAAACATTCACCATAGATATTAGAAAATCTTTTATGCTCTTTAGTATCCTTTATTTGCCATTGACTGCCTCTTTTGATAATCATAATATCATTGGGTAACTCTTCCAATATCTCCTGTAAGGTAGGGGCATGAAAACCAATAACATCTGATTCAAATGCATAATGAAGTTTTCCGGTTACTCCGTACTCAAATATTGTTTCTTTCTCCCATCCTGCCTCTTTCAACTTTTTTGCTGTTTCTAAACTTACTGTTATGTTCATTTTTCTACTCCTTTCAAATCCAAGGGTTCAACTGGATACCAATAGGCAGGTGTTGCATGATTTTTATAATATACATGACAATTAGGAATATATTTACATTCTAATAAATCATAATGTGATATTATTGTCTGTCCATTCTCCGGTTCTTTCACCGGATAATCACCAGGTAATGATTCGCTGGTACGGTACCATTGAGGCATGAGTTCCATAATGGATTCAATAGTCCTATCTTCTTCTAAATGACTTATGGGAAGTCTCTTGATTATTCTTGTTATTTTCTCTTTCATTTTATTATGAATTTAATTCTAACCAGTATTTTGCAACTTTATATGCCTTTAGTCTGTTTTCCGACGCTTCACTTCCATCATTGGGGAATTCCTTATCGTTATTCCAAAATTCCTTTTCCCAGTCTCCCAATTTCCTACAAAAACAACCTAATATTATCCATTTTTCGCCCGTTTTTGTGATGATAGCTCCTGAATGATATTTGTACATTCCATTCCCTGAAAAGCATTTTATAACATCTAAACCGTCACCTGCTGTGAAACGGTCACCTGTTGTGAAACGGTAACCTGCTGTGAAATGGTTACCTGCTGTGAAATAATCACCTGCTGTGAAACGGTCACTTGCTGTGAAATAATCACCTGCTGTGAAACGGTAACCTGCTGTGAAATAATCACCTGCTGTGAAACGGTCACCTGCTGTGAAATAATCACCTGCTGTGAAACGGTAACCTGCTGTGAAATGGTTACCTGCTGTGAAATAATCACCTGCTGTGAAACGGTCACCTGCTGTGAAATAATCACCTATCTCATAGCTTCCTAAAAATTTAATATTTGGATATTTTTTAAGAATCAACTCTAACTCTTCTTGTGAGTTATATTGAAATTCTGTGTCTACCAATGTAATTGTTTTCATTTTATTTTTTTTCGTTGTAAATCTGCATTAAATCTAATAAAAGTGCCCCGCAAATCATTATAATACAAAATACATTATTATTTTGAATCCATGTATCGTTAATAGCGTCACAAATTGAAATCATTCCGATTATTAATATTAGTCTCATTTTCCTTTGATTTGTTGTTTGACATAAATATAACACTCTACAAATGCTAACCTTTCTTTAAACTGACCACCACCAGGATACATTTCCCATTTAACTTTTTCAATTTCCTCATCACTTGGCAACTGTCCGACATTACCGGACTGTTGATGTGACTGTATTAAAAGGTCAACGTCTTTTTTTAATTCAGGCAGGAATCTTTCATAACCCCTCCATTTCTGG
>Ga0172381_10008182_pt1 | contig 10258 bp, 9 predicted proteins | sample Leawel6488metaG_FD_119754 | JGI IMG/M metagenome (GOLD analysis project Ga0172381, IMG submission 119754) | Leachate microbial communities from a municipal landfill in Southern Ontario, Canada - Leachate well 64-88 metaG | ecosystem: Engineered > Solid waste > Landfill > Unclassified | place... | reverse complement strand
CACACTTAAATTACCAGGATCATAGGCTGTGTTAATACCGCTATCACTTAATACCACCTTATTATTTACACGTAATTCAAAAAAGCCTTCACTATCATGGATGTGGGCTTTGAGTTCAATGTAAACCCAGTCAACAGTATTTAGACCCAACCCAACAGTGGTACCAAGAATTGTATCAGCAGACCCACCTCTACGAAGTTGTAAATTACCATCAGTCGTTTTACCCAAACGTAATTGACTAGTGCCACCTGAGGTCAATAAAGATACAACTCTCAAAGAAGCAGAAAGACCGGTATCAACCTTATAATGGAATCCTACTACAATAGTCTGTGTGTCTGGTATTATCATTGACACGGAATTATTATTATAGCCAATACGCAAGCATTGACCTGATAATGCACCTGGATAATTATAAATATATGTAGTGCTTGCTCCCAGTTCATACCGTCTGCCCAGATACGCTTTCATCTGGGCAGCTGTTGTACCGGCACCACCGAAACCTTCTAGATGTAGTAAAGCCATATGGCACCTACTAAGCAGTTAGGGTATACACTATCTTTAGTTGGTCTTCATTAGCTACTTCAACGTCACCGACAGAAAATAAAGCTGTGCAGAATAATATACCATCTACGTCATTGTCACCAACGACATCGGCGTTAGCACCATAGCCAACTAGGAAAGCACCTTTAACAGTACCAGAAGCCGTTATGTTAATATAAGCCGGTGTCGCACTATTACTAAGTGCTTGACTGGCGGCTGCCTCTTCCTCAAACTCTTCTCTGTTACCAGTACCATAGTCCTCGAATTCCGACCATCCATTACCGTCATTTATACCCTGGTAAGTATCCGTTGCGGCCAAGGAAGCATATCCGTTAGCATCTATTAGTCCTATATACCATGGGTGTGATGCAGCTACCCCATGGAACATAACATTCAGTAGCGTATTCTTACCTTGGTTCACTACGGCATTTGGGGCAAGAAATTCTCGTAACAGTTTACCATTTCGGTACTGTTGAATCTTGAAGATACCTTTGACATCCAATTTATTTAACATTAGTTATACCCTTTCAAAGAAGAAGACTGGCGTCTTAATTCCCTACGTATCTCATTAACAGTATCACGTGCTGTCTTAGACGGTGACTGGGCTTCAGTGATTTTAATATCACCTATTGTGACATTCGTTACTGGGCCACCTGATTGTCTGTACACCGGCGAACGTCCAGAATTTATAGCAACTAATTGTGAGAAGAATTTGCGTGTGGAATCAGCATTAACAACGAACTCACCAGGAGACAGCATAGCGGGTATGGTGTCTGTGCCACGTTTGGCGAAACCACCACCGGCCAAATACATCATACCTCCGCGGGACTTATTAGCTGCTCCTGCTCCACTGGCCTCTCTTAGAGCTTGGGCCGTAGCTCTAGCTTGTTGCTCCACCCTCTTCAATGCCGAAACCATACTATCAGAATTAGACTGTACTGAACTATTAGCAGCGGATGCACCAGTTGATATTTCCTCACCAATAGTTGATCCACTATCAGTCGCTGACTCTCTTATTATACGGAAATACTCTTCTATAGGCTCTTTGGACTCCGTTATCTTCTGTGTTAAGGCTCCAAGTATATCAGCCTGAGCTGATTGTTCCTGAACGTTTTTAGTTTCAGTTGCGGCTGTTTGCAAATTAGTTATTAACTTATCCAAGGCCTCCACTGAGTTAGTGAAATTGGCACTAAGATAATCGGGTCCGTAAGGCTCTACGGTCGCTAAAGCGTCACGTATTTTAATAATACGATCTAAGACTGCCGTGTACTCACCTGTATTGGCTTTACCTGCGGCGGCTAATGCTGCCGCCTCTTGAGTAGCACCACTGATTTCATCTTTTAACTTTTCGGCAACATGTGTTGCGGAGGTATCCCAGTCACCCATCAATTTAGTAAATAGTGTCTGGCCCGCTATAGCGGCACCAAACTCTTGAACACTAGCCAACGCTAGTTTGATATTATCATTTATATTGGCTTGAGCCTGTGCTTGTTGATTAGCAGCCTGTGTACTTTGATCTAGTTGTTTAGCAAGATAAGCAGTTGTCTTCTGCATCTCCGTGGTATCAAAAGCATCAGCGAATGCCGTCCGTATACGATTGAGAGATGTTAGTACTACCGCTTCAAAAGTCTGGACCTCACCAGTGACAGGATCGAAGAAGCCCTTAGTAGCTTCCGCGAACTCCTTCTGTAACTGTAGTTTATTTGCCAATGACGCATAGATTTTAACATCACCGAAGGTTTTAGCTAAATCCTTGGATACCAAAGCAAGTTCTTTGGATATACGCTCTCTGTCTACAGGATCAGTTGTCTTAGATAACTGGTTAGTCAAATCTTTGAAATGCTCACTAAGAACTTTAAGTCTCGCTGATAGCATATTCATTGAGGACAATTGATCTTTAACAGCCTGAGCTTGGTCAATAGTATTTTGCTTCAATTTGTTCTGTATATCTAGCTGCCCCTTCATAGTAGTTAAAGCTGATTCCTCGGCTTTGGCTATCAATGAACGGTTCTTAGTTTGATCGGCTGCTGAAACAGCGGCTTTTGCTTGCTCTTCCGCTCTCTTCTGTAGAGCGTTAGCTACCTCGAACTCACCTTTAGCAGCTGCTCTTTGTGATTCCGCTCTTAAAGATTCAGCACGGGCTATTCTTTGATATACCTCATGGTACTTATCTACGGACCTTAGAGAACGCTCAAAGGACCAGTCGTTAATACTACCCGCTATTTCGGCGGATTTGATACTAATATCACGTAATTTACTGTTGGTCTCAGCAACAACGTCATAGAACTTGGTGAAAAGGCTCTCAATTGCATTAGCTTGATTTCCAACCTGATCTTCTAATGTGTTGAAGATGAGACTATTTATAATCGTGATATCTTTGGCAGCGGACTCATATAGTTTTTGTTTTTCAATAAGGAACTGCTGTATAGATGCTAACATCTGTTTGTGGGCGTTAGCTTGTTCAGTGATTTCAATATCATACTTTATAAGTTTCTGCCGTTGAGCAACAGCGAGGGTTTTCTCTAAATCATCATGTGCCTTTTTAGCAATCCTAATTGTGCTTTGAAGAGCATAGTTGACAAGCAATATAGCTCCAACAGTCGCGGTGGCCCACAGTGTTGGTGAGGAAGCCATTTTCTTGAAGGCGCCCTCTGTGAAAGCGGCCTTCAATCCTACCTCATGTATACGTGTTCTCAATATAGTTGCTGATGCAATTATACTTTTAAGAGCATTTAGAGCATTGGGACGAAGAATTAACCACACAGCAGCACCAGCCGCTACTGAAGTAGTTAGGGCAGTCATAGCCTGTCGTGATCCGCCGAAAGCGTTAAAGATTTGGAGCAGTGTGCTATTAGCATTACGTCCAAATTGGTTCATTGTTACATTTAATTTATTTAATTCAAGCTCCACCTGCTGAGCATTAGTCTCAAAAATAATTTTCTTCGCGTCTTGAAGTGTTTGGGCACTAGCCTTCTTAATTTGTTCAAGAGAATCATTATAAGTGTCAGCGTACTCAGCACCTAGACCCAAAGCACCACGTACCGCACGTATACGTCCGTATAGTTCTGATAGTTCGGTAGCAGTTGAACCTGCTGTCTCACCTATCTTCTGAATAAAACCTTGGAACCCATACGCTTGTATACCGGCTTCAGCCGTTGTAACACCTAGTTCTTTGAATACACTTTTAAGTTTGTCGGTCGGACTAACAAGTTTCAACTGCACATTCGTTATAAGAGTATACGCTTCATTATATTGCATGCCCAGACGAGTTAACGTTGCTATAGATGCAAGTAATTCATCTAATGATACACCTAATTGGGATGATAAAACTGATACTCTACCAAAAGACGTAGCTAGTTCTTCCCCACGGATACGCCCTAGTTCGATAGTTTTGAATAGCTTGCCTGCTACTTGGTCAGCCGAGACTGCACTTAGTTTGTAGGAATTAAGCGTAGATGAAAGAAGATTAACAGCATTATCCAGTGACGTTACAGCAGCGATACTAAAATCACTAGCCGTAGCTAAGAAAGTAAAGGCATTAGCCGCACTTGTAACTTGATTAGATAGTGTTTGATACAAACCTGCAGTAACGACTGGTAGTTTCTGACCAGTGGCCTCAGCTAGTTCCTCTACTTTAGTTGCTAGTTGATCTAGGTCAGTATAGGCACCAGCACTAATAGTCTGTATCTCGGCCAATGAACTTTCGTAATCTCTAGAAGCCTTTAGTGCCTCTCTCATGGCACTAGTCATTTGTGATATGACCTGGTGCAGTACTTGAATAGTGAAAATTCGTACAACACTTTTCCATGTTAGTACAATATCGGCACCAGATTTTTTGTATTCATCAGCTAGTTTTTTAACAGCGGCACCCTGCTGTTGCATAACCGGATGTATAGAAGGTAGAACTGAAGACAGTTTACCATAAGTATTTTTTGTTGATTGCAGTAGGCTGTCAAGACTAGCGGCAGATTGCTTATTAGATGTAGTTATAGCCTTACTAGAGGATTGGACAGCTTTCTCGAAGCCAGTGGCACCGGCATTGAAGCCAGCGGCAGATGACTTAGCCTTATTCATGGCATTAGACCATATATTTAAGGCCACAGTCATAGACTCTAAGGTCTTAATAGCCTGTGAGGCATCGAAACCTAATACAGTCCTTAGTTCTTCAGCCATTAGAGGCCATCCCTTCGTATTTTAAGTAAGGGTATCGGTAGTGATACCTTTTCCATCTCACTCTTAGCTAACTCTTTACCGGCTTTCAATGAATGCCAAGGAGCACTCTTACTTACACCAACATTAGTATATTCTTGCAAATTATAATGGGCTACATCAGTTATAATAGTAATACTGTAGTCAGCCCAATCAGTGTTAAGAATAGCCGATCCTTGGTTCTTACCGCGTAGTATCCTATTAGGTGCGTTACCAGAAGGTGTTATAACTAGTGTTCCACCAATTAGTTCTACAAGCTCCAATAACGATCCCTGAGACATACCAGACCAAACAGGCACTTGACCCGATACTCCATCAAGCCAAGCTGATGCTGCCTCCTTGATTTTAGTATCAAGGTACTCTTTTATCATACGCTCGGTCTTAGTTAAATCTATTGTCGCAGTAGTAAATGTTCCTGTAAATTTCATTTGTAAGCTCCGTAGTTAGGACTCGAACCTAATTAGTATTCTCCCACGAGACTACGGAGGACCACTAACTGAACAGACTTTTAACGGTCTCTGACTCTTCCAAGTCACGTATCTGACTATAAGCTATTAAATGACTCTTAGTATCTACATTACAAGAGTCCCAATCAACTTTTACACCCGGAGGTAGTACATTTAAGCGTTCGCAGGCACGCCAGATTGCATAGAGTTCTGTCCTCCCTTTAGGGAGTTTAGTAGCTCTAGTTGTGCCTGCTTGGAACGTAAAAAACGTTCACGTGCCGCTTCAATCTTGGCCTCATTCAACCCTTGGGCTGAAAGAGCACCATTAACGATCATATTGATTTCCAAATCACTGAATCCAGAAGCGTTCAGTTCTTTACGGAAATGTATCCATGTACCTGGGTCTTTAAGATCAACTGTCTCCCATTCCAAATCTTCAGTTGCTGTTAGTGCTGTCAGTACTAACCAAGCAATTTTCTTTTCACTGTACAGGTTAACTTGTTTCAGGTAATTGGGGTCTCGGAGATCAGGTACGTCTTGCCCGTCAATCTTCTTCTTCCGTGGTTCAGGTAATGGGCATAACTTATCGAACTCACTTTGATCCAAGACGGCCTCTGCAACGAAAACAATATCCTCTTTATCTCCTCGCGGAATAGCAATAATCTCCCTATTCGGGCCGACTATTTTCTTACCCTTAATCTTCATTATGACCTCTCAACTTGGGCTTCGGTGATATTGCACTTACCTGAGCAAGAAATCTGCGAATCGCGTAGATTGTGGTCTAGCTCTTCCCAACGGAAATGCTTGAGAGTAATTTTCTCTTGGGACGAGGACTCACCGCAAGCCGGTTGATAGAACATCACGATATCAACCGCATACGGATTACAAGGATCATCTGTATCAGATGACACCCAGTTAGCGGCTTCACCCTTCTGCTTGAGAACATCATCAAGAGTAGGTACACCACTTAGACCAACACCAGTAATCCACTCCCATACGAACTCGAAGCTGACTTCAACTGGGGCTTCGTCAGCATCACGTACACCTGATAGACGACCTCTATCAAGCATGTACTCACGAGTCTTTAGTTCTCGGTAAACAAGGTTGCCTTCCCCGATTTTAACCTCAAGGCGACGACCAACAAAGGTTACGTTCCCACCAGCGGTTATTTCTTCAACCAGTCCGCTAGCCAGAGTAATAGTCAGTGTACTACCATCTGGTACACCAACCACAGTGCGGGTCATTTCTGGTGACGTTCCGTCCAAGTCACCCTTAACGAACGTGAACTGGGTTGTACTGATATTAGTAGCAGCCAAATCATCTTGGAAGGTGATTGTAATATCAGAACCAGCTTCAACTAGTACATCACCCTTTCCAATACCGTCCAAGGCTTCTAGCTCTAGTTTGATAAGAGCCATCTCGGCGTCAAATGGAATAGGATTTGTTGACTGACCATTGAATACAAGAGTATAGGAACCGCTGGCTGAACTATCCAAGTCGATTTGGAAGACGGCATTAGTACCACCACCAGTGGTTCTACTAATTACTTCGTACTCAGTTCCAGTGCTATCATTCTCGAATTTGACACCAGTACCGGCGGGTACAATTACATCACAACCAGTTAGGGCTATAGTGACTTCCTCTTCTGGCTCTGTCTCGGTGTTAGTAACACCTTCAGCACGGAAACCATCGTAAACGAAAAGATCAGCATTTTTTAGGTCGATAGGCGCGAAACCTACACGATTAAGTAGATCCATTTTAGTTACTCCAAAGTTACTAGCTAGTTAGAACAGTTAACCCTTGTTCACGGCACAAGGTAGCCTAGTTTCGTAAATGAATTTCGTAGATGCCTTCTATAGAACCTTGTTTGGTTCTAATATCTTTGTGGGCTTCCCCGAAATTGTTAATGACTAATTTATCTGAGGCCGTTTGCCTCAGTTTCAATGTCCCAACAAACTGATCACCATCACCCCAACTATAGATACAAATATCAGTGAAAGAACTGGCGAATATACCGCCAATTTTCACTTCATCTTGATAATTATCAGAGATATCAGTTGAATACAAGATGCTGATTCCAACCAGTAACTTGAATTCATTTCTGCATATCTGATTTATAATGGGGCCATCCATCTTGAATTCGACGAACCGGTTTTGGGAGGACGTGTCCCGGTGTGAATTCGGTATATGGAAATAAATATCATTGCTATCAGCAACCTCCTTGAAGTGCTTAATAGCTGATATTAAAATCCATTTAGCCCAGTTAGGGTTGACAGTGTACATCATGAATTAGCTCCTAAATTCAATCCAGACAAAGCATCAAACACTTCGGTTATAGGCTGCCCTAAATACTCTTTAACTTCTAGTATCAAAGCCTGTTTATTATCGTATTCTACCGTCTTAGTAATCATATACTGCTTATTATTGAAAAGAGCGTAGTCATCTATTTTCAATTCAAGTTGTCTTATATCAACAGTATTAACAACAATAGACCTATTATTTATATCATAAACAGGTCCACCATTGAAAATTCGTCTTGTCAAAGTATTTGGAAGAACAAGGGCTCTGGAAATATGCTTAAATGAAACTGTACGTCTAATCTCACCGGAGGTGATATCGGTTACAGCTTCTACAATCTTAAATAAAGTTACTGGTAGACCATAGTCTTTATTCAAGAAATAAAGCGTATCACTAATTATATCTAACATGTTACCGCCTTTATAATTAGTGATGTAGCTAATGTAATAAGAGAACCCGCAATTAACCACACACCCCGTCTAACGTTCTTAATTGTCTGTTCCGTTCTATCTAACCTAGTTAGTATACCTGGCTTATCATGATCTTTTAGATTGCCTAAAATAGCAACATTAAGATCGGTAACAGCCTCTCTTAATTCGGTTAGGACTCTGGCAATGTCATTAAGGTCCATGGCTTTCCTCCTGATTTTAATATCAAAGGAGGGCCGGATAGACCCTCCCTTGATATGATTAACTTAACCTAGGAGTACAGCACCTTGGTCTTTATCTAGCACCTTGAGTCCACATAGGAAGTCAAGAGTTACTAGCATACCCTGCTTAACGCCTTGATATTGCATAGTAACACGAATTGACAGACCATTGTAGCTGATAACAGCAGCGTCAACGCTCTTACCCTTTGGAAGGGCTAGAGGACGAAGCACTAGAGCAAGTGCTGGTCGTCGGAACGCGAAGTTATAAGAACCACCAGGACCGTAGCCAACAGTGTAGTTATTGGCTAGGGCAGCTTCAAGTGGTCGATCAAGTTGAATAATATACTCACTACCGCTGGAAGCCTTTACGCTGACAACAGCGTACTCAGCAGCTAGTGGCGTTGCACCGTTATTGAAGGATACTAGTTGTCCCACCTTTGGTACACCAGCACCATCAACCCAAACTGGTCCATCATAGCCAGCCGGATACGATGTTGGACCACCTGCCGAAGTATGCTCAGCAAGAGCTACAGCACCCATGACACCCTTATAAGATTCGGTATTAGCAGATAAGGCCCGTCGTAATGGACGGTTCAAGGTTAGGTTATTAGAATCTATTTCCATAATACGATAAGGGAATCGGTCATCAGTAGTAGCAAAATAGATATACTGACCTACAGCGTAGCTAGCTCCGGCAGCATCATCACTAACTACAACTGTTGCACCCTTTGCTGCCTCAGCAATATCGTCTGCATCAACCGTTCCTGGCTCAACGTAGTAAGGCATGTTCTGGCACATGAAGCAATTGTATCCGAGCTTCTTGCCTAGTGACGCCTCACGGAGAGCAGTACCGTCATCACCGACACGCTCAGCAGAAATGAATAGGTCCAACTTAAGTGCCCAAGTCTCACTATCGGGAGTAAGAATAAGAACACGATCTTCAGTTGGTACGTTCTTCTCGTTCTGGAGTTGGCGTACATCAAGAATTAGTGACTTCGCATTATGGGCGTCACCAGAAGTGGCGTTCATCATCCCAAGATCACCAACCGTATTATCAAGATACTGGTATACTTGACCAAGAATCTTTCGGTCAAGCTTACTTGCCAGTGCCTTTGCACCTGGTTGCATATACTTTGTAACCAAATCCGCGAATGAAAGTGACATCTCACGATCACGGATCAGGAAGGCAACATGGATATGCTGGTCTAGCTTAACAGCGATATTCTCGGCTGTGGCGTCTTGGACGGTAACATCATCATTGACACCCTTATTCTCAGCCTCAAATTCGCCCGGCTTACGGGTATTAACCGTATCGCCGAAATCCTGTATCTCCTCACTGAAATCAGTGTGGACTAGGCGAGAAGCCACCATATTCTCTTCGAGCAAAGCTAGAGTTTCCTGGGCCCAACGCTCTGGAACCCAAGCACGATCATCGGTATCAAAGTTATTGTCGAAAGCTACGTAGTTGAGAAGGTTCATTGTTTTCTCTCTTGTTTGTGATTTTAGTATCAGAACACAAACCCCTAATTACTTGTAAGCTAAGTTAGGGTTCTTAGTCCGAAGTTCACGGTACTTCTGGGGGTCATTCACTACCTTGAGAATGTCTCCCTTAGCACCTGCGGAGCCAGCATTATTTCCTCCCATACCACTGGCCTTACTACCCTCAAAAAGGTTTCCATACTGAGGTAGCTCCTTCATACGCTTGATTGCCTCTTCAACCGTTAGGTCAAGAGTTATAGGCTTATCATCTTTGTCTCGATCCTCGAAGTCAATTCGAGTCTCGAATGAGTCAATTGGTTTCCCAGTTTCATCAACTTTCTGAACTAATCGTACATCACCGCGAAGCATTTTGAAAATCTGGTTAGGGTCAACAGCCTTATTCGAGGATGCCGCACGAAGAATGTCATTAGACACAACTAAGTTGGCATGACGTTTCTGCCACTCTGTTCTCTCATTTTCGAGAGCGACTAATCTTTCGTCATAACTCTTTTGGAGCTTAGTTTCCTTCTGTCGTGACCGTTCCTCGGCACTCATCGTGATCTTCTGTAGTTCCTCGATTTTCTTTTCAAGAGATTCCTTCTCTTCAGATGACATTTTAACACTCTTCTTAGTCTCT
>Ga0172381_10008180_pt1 | contig 10260 bp, 5 predicted proteins | sample Leawel6488metaG_FD_119754 | JGI IMG/M metagenome (GOLD analysis project Ga0172381, IMG submission 119754) | Leachate microbial communities from a municipal landfill in Southern Ontario, Canada - Leachate well 64-88 metaG | ecosystem: Engineered > Solid waste > Landfill > Unclassified | place... | reverse complement strand
GTTGCTGAATTCTAAGTCTGGGATAGCATTAGCCACTTTGTTATTTTCTTCAACAATCTTAGGACCAAAACTAGAGTTTGAAGGTATAGTTTTTATTCCAAAATAATCATTTAAAAATTCTAATTGAATTGGAGTACCACTAGAACTAGTTCTATACATATCATCACCATTCAACATTTTAGTCATATATTTCATTAAATGATTACCAGCATCTTTAACTGTTTTACCACTTGGGGTTACTAATTCAATCTCTCCTCTAAAAAATGATTGATAATCTGGATTTTTAATAACATCAAAAACCCCTCTTTCCCATTTATCAAATAATTTAATATTTCTATATGGACCACCAGAACTGCCAGCCCTCGATGGATCTATATTACCTCCTAAAGACACATATTCTTGAAAAGTTTTATTACTAACCGTTCCTCCTTTTCTCTGAGTTGGTATAACCTGAGTTGTGTATATCTTATAAGCTTTATTAAATAATTCAACAATCTCTATAACACGATCTGGATTTTTTATAGTTAATTTTTTATTCTTCATATTTTTTGTTTCTTTATTTAATTTTTCGAATTCTTTACTATCAACAATCCATCTTCCTATATCTACACTGATCCAATATTTTTTTATTTTATCTACTTTAGAAGTAGAGGTTTCATCTTTTTCATCATCTTTAGAGGGTTCAGGGGATTCTCCTTGGACATTTTCATCCGTATCTATGTTTGGTTTAATCTTATCTAACTCTTCTTTTTTATCTTTTAATTTCTTTTTGATATCTTCTATAGTTATAGACTTCAATTTTTCATCAAATTTCTTTGTAATCGGTGATTCGGTCACAAATTTAAGATTTTTTTCTAATTCTTCAATTTCATTTTCAATCGATTCTTTTGATTCTTTTATAATGATATAATCAGAACATCTATAAATAAACCCCTCTGATTTATTGAGAAGATGATTAATTACATTTTTACATGGTATTAATAATTCTTTGTAAGAATCTTGATTAGGTTTATATAAATTTAAAAATTCTCTATATACTTTAATTCCTGAATATAATTTTAAGTTTCTATTTAAAGTATCTCCTAATTTTTCAATAAATTTCTTAATTTTATCACTAATTGATATATCTTCTTTTATTAAATCATAATATTTTAAAACAACTGAGTTATGCTCTCCTATATTTGATATATTGGAATCATTGTCTGTGGGTTTTTGTCCTCCTTCGGGGGTTTTATTATTTTGATCATTTCCCAAGTCATCTTTTTTTGTTTCCTCCCCTGGTTTTATTTCCTTATCTATTTCTTTTACTATATTTTCAAGTTCACCAACACTCACATGCAATTCGTTCATAAGTGTTTTCTTACCATCTCCATCTAGTGGTCCTGGGGTTGGTTCGGGATTAGTTTCTTCTTCAGATTGAGTTTCATCTACTTTTAGTAATATTTCTTTCAATTCATTCAATATAGAAAGCAATTCTTTTTTACCATCAAATTCTGAATATTCCTTATTCAAATAATCAATTATATAAATAGTTTGATTTTTAACCTCATCTAAACATTTTTCAACTTCATCATCTGTTTCAACATCCTTTTGTATACTAATGCTTAACTCATTTAATAAAAAACTAAGTTGTATTTTTTTCAAATTTTTATTATTCTCTTCAGTAGTAATAACATCAAAAATTAAATCAGACATTGTTTTTTCAAGAGCAGTGACCAAATTATCAATAGTTTTCAGTTTTATTCGAATTTTAGATTTTCTAATAGTAGAATTTATCAATCTACCCAATAATGTATCATTCCAAGCAGTAACATTATCAAAAGGACCACAATTATCTTCGTTTAATTTTAAAAACAAATTATTATACTCTTTATAATTAAAAATTTTATCCATCTTTACAATTTTATCATTTTTATTACTTATCATATTATTATATATTTTTTCTACATACTATATATTAAAATAAAAATACGAAAACATAAACAAAATAATTTAATTACCCATCAACGAAACCTCATTGATGTTTAAATTCTCTCATGAACTTAACATTTAATATGACTAAAAAAATCTACAGGTTAAAATATTTTGGTTAAAAAAATTAATATATACTTATGTTAGAATATTTAAAAATTTTAAAATTTTATTAAAATACTTGGTTTTTTAATAAAATTGTTGTATATTTGTAGTAAGGATAACAATAAAAAAAATAATCATGGTAACTAAAAAAATCATATCAATTTCACTACAAGATAAAAGTGAAAAACAGCTCTTAAAAATCTCTGAAGATTATAGAATTAAATTAGAACATTTATTATTGTTCAAAAAAGGTCTTTATGAAAAAGTATTCATTGAAATAACCGATTGGAATATAATTACTTTGGGAATATATAAAAGTAAGAATAAAAATAATAAACCTCGTTTTATAGTTTCTGATGAGCATTTTAAATCATATGATCTTAAAAGTCTAATTGATATGGAATGTACTGAAATTCCCGAGGAACTTTCATTAGAAGAAAAATTAAAAAAAATAGATAAAATATTGGATAAAATATATGAAAAAGGAGAATCTTCTCTATCAGATGATGATAAAGAATTTTTAGAAAAATATTCTTCAGAAATCTCTAAAAAATAAGAGAAAATACAGTCTGTTGAGGAATTAAATCATACTTTAAATGAAACAAGTAATTCGTTATCCTAAAAAAGATGTTTGGGTAAAACCAAACATCTTTTTATTTTTCGTATCGAAGAGCATTCTTTTTATTCATATAATCTTTTATGTCCTCATATCTAACAGAACCTGGGTTATTAAATAACTTATCAGCGTTTCCTTCGGGTTTCTTCTCGACTTTTTTCTCCATTTTATCTTTAACCCTCTCTTCTCCCATCTGATCAACTTCCTTTAAAACATGTCCTATATAAAAATCAACCCCCTTCTCTTTTATAATATTACTATCAAAATTTAAAATAAATTCATCATAATCAGAACCAACATATACCGCTAAAATCGGTTCAGATATGTAGGGATCCATATAAAACCGAATATCCCCTACATTACCAGTAACATATATTATTGTATTATATTTTGAATCATAATGATAAGCAAAAGGATCTTTTTTATTAAACTCTCTATTTCCACCCCCATTCTCAACGGTTGAAACAAGTCCTAAACTTTTTCTAAAATATCTACTTTTAGATATCTCATTTAATATTGATCTAGTTGTTACTATATTATAATCCATAATTTATTTTTCCATTTCTATTTCGAAATCGTCCTCATCACTTCCGAATTCTTTATCCATTTCTATTTTCAAATCAACTAAAAAATCTTCATCTATATCTTTGATATCAACGTTTTTTGTCAACTGTCCGATAACTTCAAAAGTATCTATATCATATTTTTTAAATTTAACAAAACATTTTTTTATGTCATCTGCAGAAAACTCCTTATCTTGAGTTGGTATAGCATCTTTTAGAGATACAGCTATATACAAATCATAACTAGCACTATCGTCTGAAAATTTAATATCTAAAGACTTCATCATTTTAGAATATTTAGATAAATCCGAACTATTCAAAACAACCCCAAGATCCCTAAAACTCAACTTATCTTCCTTATTCTTACCATCTATTTTAGCCTTTTTTATAGTTTTTTCAAAATTTGGATTTTGGGTTTCATCCTCTACTGTGTTTTCATCAAAAATTCCCTCTATGGTCTTTTTAATCTTATTTAATACAATATCCATATAATAATATGGAGTATCATTTATTACTTCTTCTTTTATAATAAAATCTGAACATTTTTTAATAATCATAATTGTTTTTAATGTTTAATCTATATATTAAAATTTAAAAGTCTTTTTAATTTTTAATATTGTTAATACATTTCTTCTATCTTTTTAAAGTCATTTTCAGTTTGTTTTTTAAGTAAAATCCTACCATTTCGTATCTGACTTTTAATAGTAGATAGATTTTTATTTAAATTTTTGGATATATCTTTGTATGACATTTTTTGTAATTCCCTCATTTCAATAACCTTTCTATAAGGATCTTTTAATTCCCTTATCTTAGATTTCATTATATCTGATTTGATTTTGATTATATCGTAGGATGTGTTTTCGTTTTCGATATTATAAATGAAATCTTTCATCGTTGTTCCATCATTATCATATTCTACATCGATTGAGATATTTCTTCTTTCAGCTTTTATATCTTGTAAAGCTATGTTTTTTGCGATTGTGAATAACCACGTTGAAAATTGTGATTTATCTATATCATATTTGTTTATTTTTTCAAAAGCTGTTAAAAATGAATCTGTGGAAATATCTTCAGCTTTTTGTGGATTGTTGCATATTCTTGAAGTAAAATATACTAGTTTCGTATAATATTTTTTATACATTGTTGAAAAATCATTGCCGGTTCTTTCCTTAAAAATTTTTTCCTGTTCATTAAATAAAATTCGTTTATTCTCCATTATTTGCCGTTATTTTTTTAATTCAAGATTATAATATCTTGATTATATGGTTAATTTTATTAACCAATTGAATACATATTGTTAAGAAAACTAATGTATTTTGGGGTTTAAAATCATTTCGTTATTAAAATAATTCAACCCTTTTCTTTACTATTCAAATTAATCATCATCCCATACAATTTATATATATTAAATTTCACTATATATGTTGATTTTTTTTTTGATAAAAATTTAAAAATAATTTTAATTTAAATATATATAAAATACTTACATTTTTGCCATATTTCTCCTTTCTTTTTTATTTTTTAATAATCATTTATCTTAATCAAAAACCATACCAATCAATACTATACCAACATTGATATGAAAACAAATACGGTTCTTAATACAAATATACATTATTTTTTAAAAGAATAGAGATATTTTAATATATAATAAAAACAATAAAAATAAATATGTCTATAAAAAGCTCATTACCTACAGTAGCCGATCAAATAATAAGTTATAATAAAACAATCATTGAGATTTTATCCAAAATAAATTCTCTAACAACAACTACAGAACAATCCATATTATTAAAAACCTATGATGAAAACAATAACCTAAGAACATACGCAATGCCATCATTTAATGGGTTAAAAGCTGATATTGAAAGATTAAATAACAATATAAACTCTCTATATAATATAGATTCTACTGGTTCTATAATACAACCATCAAATCAAAATGAGTTTAAAAAAATAATAACAGTTAATTTAAACCAAGAACCAAATGACATTACGGGACTTGGTGTTGTTACCAAATTTAAATCTAGTAATAATTTGTTTTTTGAAGAATTATTAAATCCATCTTTAATGGTAGAATTTGATTTAAATAACAAAATAGACAACAACGTTGGTAAAATTTTATCAAGAAGATATATTGTTAATTTTGAAAAAAACGAAACAGGAGATTATACTGATGTTGGTAAATCAGCTTTAAATAGCTTTAATTCGCTTTTTAGAGGTAATAGTTCAATATCAATAACAGATTTCGAAAATTGGCATAGAACAACTCCAGGGGTTATAAATCCTGATAAAATGGAATATGATGAACAAATTTATGACGTAGCACCCAATGAACTTTTATATGAAGGATTATTTTCAGTTTTATCTATCCAAGAAGATAGTGTTAATAAAAAATTATGGTATGTTTTAGATACCTTAACTTATCTTGTAAGAACAACAAATGAAACCTCCAAATTAGCAATTAATGATGAATTAATAATAAATGTTAATAAGAGTTCAACTAGATATAAAATAATAGAAGTTTCCACAGCAGCTACCAATCCTAGAGTAAGGTTAGAAAGAATAGAAGGTGTTGAATCTATACCTGTTGGAGTCAGTACTTTAAAATTATATTCCCCAGTATATTATAACAAAAAAGTTAAAATAGGAATAGGATATAACGAAAGAAATGTTATTTTTATAAAATCTCTTAACATAGATAATAATTTATTATCTAAAAATTGGAGTTTAGGAACTGGGTTTTATTCAAATGATTTAGTATTAGAATCAACAACATCAGATAATGGGTTATCAATGCAAAAATTTTACATAGATTATGTTTATGATTATGGAACAGTTTTAAAAGATTTAGTTTTAAAAAAGATACCCAATACTCTTTCTGTTAAACCTAACCCACCAACTTTAAATATAAATGATTTTAAAGTAGTTCAGATAAATACTCATTTAACTGATTCTTTAGATACCGAATCTATAAAACAAAAATATAATTACCAATCATCTCTTAAATCTGAAGTTGAACAATTACAAAATGCTATAGACAACAGAAACGCAGAATATAAATATAATAACCAATATACCACCGCTGAAAAAAAACAATTAAGCCTAGAATTAGACGAACTTGCTAATAAGAAAAATACCAAAAGTAAATTATTAGAGAGTGTTACTCAAGAAATAATATCTTTATCAAGTAATTATATGGTAAGCACCGAACCTAAATTTAGATTAAGAGGATTTTGGAAAATGCCAGATCCTATAGATAGTAGATCAACTTGGCCACAAGAAATTGTTCAATTTAGAATTCAATATAGATATTTAAGTAAAGATGGAAATGAATCTCAGATAGAAACCTATAATATAAGTGGAACACAAAATAAAGCCGTTTTTTCAAATTGGAATGAATATAAAACAGAGGTTAGAAAAAGAGTATATGATTCAGTTTCTAACACTTATATATGGCAAAAAGAAGAAGTCGAAAAATCCAATGAACCAAATATAAACCAGTTAGATATACCGATTCAAGCTAATGAAAAAGTTGAATTTAGAATAAAATCAATAACAGAAGTTGGGTGGCCAGAATGTCCTGTTGAATCCGATTGGTCATCAATAATAACTTATGAATTTCCAGATGAATTAAATAATATAGTCAATGAAAATGAAAATATAATAAAATCATCTCTTACTCAAGATTTATTATCTCAAGTTAATAGAGAATTAACTTCAAAAAGAGTATATGAACATATTTCTGATATGTCAGAATCTTTTCATCATGATTCTTCAAATATATTTTCTGGGGTGATAGACTCAAATGGCATCGCTATGAGTTTATTTGATTATTTTGTTTCTTTACAAAATAGAATATCTTCATTAGAAGAAAAAATCGATAGAATAAACGGAATACTTGAAGTTTATATAATAAGGAATAATGAAGAGTTAATAGTAAACAATAGAAGTGAAACTATCTTTACCATAGAGTGTGAAGATTACTTGCAACCTTATTTAAATCCAGCAGCACCAGGGAGAACTTTTACTAACAATATTTATGTTATTAAAGATTTCTCAATTGTCATAAAAAACAAATCAACAAGTTCTTCATTGGGTTTACTTTCAAATAGAACTTATTTACAAAATCCAGATTGTTATAATACAGGGGCTCCTCAAACTTTCTGGGTAAATGATCAAGATGAACTTATAACATCAGATACAACTGGTCAAAGCAGAACACATTTAGATAATCAATTCATATGGTCAATTAACTATGATTCTATATCTACAACATCAGTGTCTAAACTTTCAGAAAATATAGGAAATTCATTTATTACTAATTTATCAAATTCTATAACAAATATTTTATCTTCAAGTGAATATAATATAGGTTTCAACGAATCTTCAGTTTTATCATTTGTTGGTGAAAATAAATCCCTAATAGATACATCTAAATGGTTAGATAAAACAACTTCTGTATCATCAACAGAGAAATTCTTAAGTACTATTCATCCAGTTATTCCTTATTTAGAAACAATCGTTGAAAATAATTCCGATAAAGTAAAAACTTTAGAAAAATCAACTTCTTTAGTGATACCAATAAATATTTATTTTAAGATGAATTCTTTGGATAATAATCAAATTGGAAAAGGATTTGATTATATAGATTTAAATTCAGCAGTTAGGACCACAAAACATGTTAAAAAATTAAAATTTTTATTAGAAAATGAAGCTGATAATAAACCATTTATATTTACTATTAAATTTATATTAAATCGTAATAAAATAGCTGTTTCTAATAAAACTTCTGATTTCAAAAAAGTTTCTATTGGTTCAGATCCTAACCAATCAGTATCTTCAGATATATCAGGGAGAACAAAAAGTGCTACTAAAACAAAATAAGATTCGATATTGAATTAAAATAATTTTAACCATAAGAATGAATATTTAATATATAAAATAAAAAAATTAAATATTTTGCAAAGTTTCGCTATATTAAGAACCAACGTTGGATTGACTACTAATATTAAAATAATGGTTAGCAGTGATTATAAACTATCATTAGAAAGTATAGATTCTAATGATAGTTTATCTAATTTAAAATTCAAAAATGTACCATTTACTAGTGAAAGTAAGTATGATAATATGATAACTTATTTTTATAAAGGACTACCATCTGATTTAGCGTATGAAATTCAATACGAAAGTGATGTTAGCTCAATGAGTAAGGATTATTCCAATCAATACGATGAGTTATATCAATATGGAGCTAGAAACATTACAAATAATAAAAATTATGAAGAAGAATTTGAATATTTTGCTCCTCTATATATATCCCCAAATAAATTACCAAGTTTTTTTATAATATTTAGAGTAGATGGTGTTGGTATAGACAATATCACAAAAGATAATTTCAAAAAAGAAATATTATACAATTTAAAGACAGTTAAAATTTTTAATTTACTACAAACAACATCTATTGGTCAATGGTTAGATTTAAATTTTAATGATAATACAAATTTCCCCCTATCTCCATTTGAAATGAGTTTTGAAAATTTAGAATTCTCCAAATGGAATGGTATAGACTATTCAAACGGTGGATATGTTAGTAAATCTTTATTTTTTGAAGATGTTTATAAATCAGAAAAAGAAATATTCGAATTAGAAAGAATAATATTTAATGGTTATAAGAGTAATAAAGTAGTCTTCCCAAATATATTAAATCTTTCATTTTTATTTAATGATCAACCAGCTAATTCTGATAATTTCAGAAAATGGTCTGTAAATAGATATTATGGGTTTTATATACATGATATGATAAAAGTAAAAAGTGAATCCCCATATATACCAATCAAATTGAAAAATGACGTTATTGTTGAAGTTAATAATATATTATACCATGAAAGTGGAAATCCATTTGTTGAAGAATATATAGAAAATAAAAAACATTATGTAGAATATCAAGGAGAATATTATGAAATCATTAAATTTCAAGAAAAGGGATCTCTTACATTACAAGATGTTAGATATGGTGATGTTATAACTCAAGAATATAGATACGAATACATAACAAAATATAAAATAGTTTCAGATATGGATTTACAGGGTAAAGGATCCGAATTAAATAAACCTAGTATAACTATTGGATCAGATGTTTCTACTTATAATCAATTATATTACAGTGATGGTACTCCATATATCATTGATGAATGGGATACAGCTGATGTTTGGTTAATCGAAATAGATGGAATCTATCATAATTTGGTCAAAAAAGATGAAATTTTAACCTTAAATACCGATTATTCTTTTTCATTCACTAAGAACCAATATTCATATTGGATTAATAAAAGTGATCCAAATTATACTAAAACAGTAAAAATATCTATCGAAAACAATCAACCACCCATTAGTTTTAATATCTATAAATTAAACTTTTCTGATATAAAAGATTTTGATAATAATATAATAGATACTGAATATTCTAAATTCGAATATGAAAAAAAATTATCATTAACACAAACCGATGAAAGTAAAATGTATATGGTTAATTTAGACAGCACTTCGAATCCAATGAGTTATGATGATTTTATTTTTGAAGATAAAGTTGTAAATATACCAGTTTCTTCTGAATATACAGCTAATTACGAAACTTTTAAGATAAAAAATAATGGAGAAATAACTGATTTGTGGAGAAAAAATCCAATTTATTGTCGTTGGGGATTTCAAAATTCATTATCTTCTAATGATTGTCCATATTTGTTAAATAATTCTTCATTATTTGAAGATTTTAATAGAACGACTAATGCATTGGACCCTAATCCAAAAAGATCTGAAAGAAATTTAGATTATTTTTATACTATAAATTCTTCAACCTACTCGTATATACACCATAGTCTACATGTAGAAAAACAAAATGAAAATGGTATAGATGATACTTTTGAATTTGAATTAGATAAATACTTAAATTTAGGTACATATTCTTATGGTGATCAAAGTTTAACTTATAGTTATGATTATTTT
>Ga0172381_10008179_pt1 | contig 10261 bp, 9 predicted proteins | sample Leawel6488metaG_FD_119754 | JGI IMG/M metagenome (GOLD analysis project Ga0172381, IMG submission 119754) | Leachate microbial communities from a municipal landfill in Southern Ontario, Canada - Leachate well 64-88 metaG | ecosystem: Engineered > Solid waste > Landfill > Unclassified | place... | reverse complement strand
GCGATAATCGGCATTGGCGCTCTCGGTACGGTCATCGCAAACAACCTCTGCCGATCAGGGATTGGTTTTTTGAGGCTCATCGACAGAGATTATGTTGAACTGAGCAACTTGCAGCGCCAGACTCTATTTAATGAACAGGATGTTGCTGAGCAGATGCCTAAAGCTGTCGCAGCATATAACCATCTCTCTAAGGTAAACTCAGGAATCGCACTCGATCCAGTTGTCGCCGATATTAATTCTTCAAATATTGAGGAGCTCATCAAGGACGCGGATCTGGTTTTAGACGGCTCTGATAATGCGGAAGTAAGGCATCTGATGAATGAAGCCTGTCACAAGCTTAAAATTCCGTGGGTTTACGGAGCCGTGCTTGGCAGTTTAGGAATGACTATGAATATACTGTATGGCGATAGGCCTTGTTTTCGGTGCTTCCAGCCGCATATCCCGGCTCCTGGCTCTTATCCGACATGCAGTACTGCCGGTGTACTAAACATGATTACTGGAATTATCGCTTCTATTGAATCGGCAGAGGCAATCAAAATTCTGATTGGATCTCCGGATGTAAGTAAGAAGCTTTCTATAATTGATGTATGGGAAAACACAGCGGAGCATCTAATAATAAACCAGGCTCCCGACTGTCCAATCTGTGGGCGGGGCAACTACGAATTGCTTGGGCAATCAAAAGGTGCCTACTCCACCAGTCTGTGCGGACGGGACTCCATTCAGATAGTTCCAGGTATACCTGCTTCCATAGATTTTGCACTTATGGCAGAAAAACTGAAAATGGCGGGTACAGTCAAATTCAATCGGTTTATGCTCAACTTTGACGATGGCAGGATCGCTTTTAATCTTTTTGCCGATGGTCGCGCAATTATAAAAAACGCAAAAGATGACATGGCCGCAAAATCGGTTTATTCAGAGTATATTGGGCTTTAGAAATATGAGGATGTCTTACTCTTGCACTCGCAACATGTTAAATTTGAATTAGTCGATAAAATTGAGGTATAATTTATATAAATTTACAAACCCCTCTTGACTTTATGCGCAAGAGGGGTTATATTAAAATCAAATTCATATAAACTATATATGATTAATATGTATTACAATAAGAAAGAGAGTGCATCGTATGTCTGATAGAAAATTGAAATTTGAAACACTCCAGCTTCACGTGGGGCAGGAAAAGCCCGATTCCGCCACCGACGCGCGAGCCGTCCCGATTTACCAGACCTCATCCTATGTTTTCGCAAACTCTGCGCAGGCGGCCGGCCGCTTCGGACTGACCGAAGGCGGGAATATTTACTCGCGCATCATGAACCCGACCTGGGACGTATTTGAAAAGCGCATCGCGGCGCTCGAAGGCGGAATTGCGGCGCTGGCAACCGCGAGCGGAGCCGCGGCAGTCACTTATGCGATCCAAAACATCGCCCATTCAGGCGACCACATCGTTTCTGCCAACACACTGTATGGCGGCACATATAATCTTTTTGCGCATACATTTAAGGATTTTGGAATTGATGTGACTTTTGTGGACCCGGATATTGACGGGAGCTTTGAAGCGGCAATCAAACCCAATACCAAGGCCATTTTTATCGAAACCCTCGGCAATCCGAATTCCAGTTTGATTGACATTGAGGCGGCAGCAAAGCTTGCGCATAATAACGGCATTCCGCTGATTATCGACAACACATTTGCGACACCCTATCTTCTTCGTCCGATTGAATACGGAGCCGACGTTGTCGTTCATTCCGCTACCAAGTTTATCGGCGGACACGGTACCTCCATCGGCGGCGTGATTGTCGACGGCGGAACATTCGACTGGGCGGCGTCCGGTAAATTCCCCGGTCTTTCCGAGCCGAACCCAAGCTATCACGGCGTGCGTTTTACCGAGGCTGCTGGCGCGGCGGCCTATATCACAAAGGCACGGGTGACCTTGCTGCGCGATACGGGCGCGGCTTTAAGCCCGTTCAACGCCTTCCTGTTTTTACAGGGGCTTGAAACCCTTTCCCTTCGCGTCGAACGTCATGTTGAGAACACGCTTAAAGTCATTGACTTTCTGAAGAATCACCCGAAGGTGGAACGCATCAACCACCCGTCCCTCACTGACAGCCCATACAACGAGCTGTACCGCAGATATTTTCCAAACGGTGGCGGCTCCATTTTCACCTTTGAAATCAAGGGCGGCGCGGAGGAAGCAAAAGCCTTTATCGATAAGCTTGAGATATTCTCTCTTCTCGCGAATGTGGCGGACGTCAAGTCCCTTGTAATTCACCCGGCCAGCACAACCCATTCACAGATGAGCGAAAAGGAACTGCTTGAATCAGGTATCAAGCCGAACACCATCCGCCTTTCCATCGGCACCGAGCACATTGACGACCTGATTTACGATTTGGAGCAGGCGTTTTAGAATTGCATAAATGGTTTCATAATATGCGAGGGGCGGGCGATGTAATTACGTCCGCCCCGATTTTTCGGAGGAATTTGTATATGGCGAAGAAGGTAATGGTTGCAATGAGCGGAGGCGTGGACAGCTCCGTTGCGGCGGCGCTGCTGCAGGAGCAGGGATATGCGGTATGCGGTGCGACCTTAAAGCTATTTTCTAATGAGGATATCGGCCCTAAGCGCGCTTCAAGAGCATGCTGCTCTCTTGCAGATGTGGCGGACGCCCGCAGCGTGGCATATAAGCTTGAATTTGAGCATTTTGTGTTCAACTTCGGCGACAGGTTCCGTGAAGAGGTCGTAAACCGTTTTGCGGCCTCCTATTTGAACGGTGAAACGCCTAATCCGTGCATTGACTGCAATCGTTATATTAAGTTTGACAGAATGCTTGAACGTGCGCTCCTGCTGAACATGGACTACATTGCAACCGGACACTACGCGCGTGTGGAGTATGACGGAAATACAGGCCGATATCTCTTAAAAAAGGCAAAAGATATATCAAAGGATCAGACCTATGTTCTTTATTCGATGACACAAGAACAACTGAAAAGAACGCTTTTCCCGCTCGGTGGGCTGCTGAAAAACGAAGTGCGCGCTCTGGCGGAAGCGCGCAGTCTTGTCAACGCAAAAAAGCCTGACAGCCAGGATATCTGTTTTGTGCAGGACGGGAGCTATGCTGCCTTTCTGGAGAACGTACTCAATGTTCCGTCCTCTCCCGGAAACTTTATCGATGCTGCCGGAAATGCATTGGGAACCCACAGGGGAATTATTCATTATACCGTCGGACAGCGCAGAGGGCTGGGTCTGAGCTTTGACCGACCTAAATACGTGATAAGAAAGGATGCAAAGTCCAACACGGTTGTCATAGGCGACGAAAATGAGTTGTACAGTACCAACATGACCATTAAGGATGTAAACCTGATATCCATAGAACATTTTACAGAGCCAATGGAAGCCGCCGTAAAGACACGGTACAGCCAGCGGGAAGCGTCCGCCACTCTTTATCCGTTGGAGGGAAACCAGATTTCCGTTCGGTTTCATACTCCTCAGCGCGCTGTAACTCCGGGACAGGCCGCTGTTTTTTATAATGATGATATAGTTATTGGCGGAGGGACAATAGTCTTGTGAAACCCACATTTCTGCAATTGCTTCATAAGGGTATTTATGGTAGGATATGTGCAAAATTGAACAAATATTTTCAGCTGATTTTGAGTAATTGCAGGATTGGAGACAAAGCTATGTACGAGAATAAAAATCAAATTTATGATTTAGCCGTAAAGGGCTATTGCTGCAGTCAAATAATGGTTAAACTGGGCCTTGATGCTATGAACCGGGAAAACGAAGATCTATTGGCCGCTATGTCAGGTTTATGTAAGGGCCTTTTTTCAGAATTAACATGCGGTACCTTAACTGGTGCCGCTTGTCTTTTGTCTTTGTATGATAAGAATGAGGCTGCCGCGAATATGATTCCACGCCTTGTGGAATGGTTCGAAATATCCTTTTCTCAGCTATATGGCGGGATTAATTGCAAGGATATCATCGGAGATGATCCTATGAAACGATTTGAGAGATGTCCTGAGATCATGCAAAATACGTTTGAAATGTGCCGGGATTTATTGGTAGAAAACGGTTGTGATATTTAGTAATTAAGCGCATGCGCTTCCGTTGCTGTTAGTATTAACCATTAACTTAAGAATTTTTGCTATAAAAGTATTGCCATTAGAAAAAGCATGCGATAATATCACTGTATTCATATTGGTATTGTGGGAATACGAGAGTAAAGGAGTTTGTCATGTCAAAAATAATATATGCGGACAACGCCGCGACAACATCGCTCTCCAAGCACGCTTATGAGGCCATGACGCCTTATTTGATAAGCGAATACGGGAATCCATCTTCTATTTATTCCGTTGGAAGAACCGCTAAAAAGGCGATCGAAAGCGCAAGAGGAAAAGTAGCATCGGCAATCGGTGCAAAACCCGAAGAAATCTATTTTACTGCCTGCGGAACGGAATCCGACAATTGGGCGATTAAATCCGTAGCCGAGCTTAAAAAAAGCAAAGGAAAGCATATTATTTCTACCGCTATCGAACATCACGCCGTTGTGCATACGCTCCAGAAGCTTGAAAAGCAGGGCTTTGATGTTACCTATCTAGGTGTAAATGAAAACGGAAACATATCTCTGGATGAGTTGCGCGCCGCAATCCGTCCGGATACCATTCTGATAACAATCATGACTGCTAACAACGAAATAGGCACAATTATGCCCATAGCCGAAATAGGAGATATCGCTCGGGAAGCCGGAGTGCTGTTTCATACCGACGCTGTGCAAGCGGCGGGTCATATTCCGCTGAATGTGGTTGATATGAAAATAGACCTGCTTTCACTTTCCGGACATAAATTCAAAGGCCCTAAGGGCACGGGCGCGCTTTATATTAAAAAGGGGGTAAGGCTACCGTCAAATATGCAGGGCGGAGCGCAGGAACGCGGCCTTCGTTCGGGGACAGAAAATGTGGCCGGCATCGTCGGACTTGCGACCGCTCTTGAGGAATCTGTGTCAAACATGCAGGAAAATATGAAAAAGGTCACAGCACTGAGGGATCGGTTGATAGACGGTATTTTAAAAATACCATATACCAGATTGACAGGCGACCTCGTAAACAGGCTACCCGGCACCGCGTCGTTTGTATTCGAATGCGTTGAGGGCGAGTCTATGGTGCTTCTGCTCGATCAAAACGGCATATGCGCCTCTTCCGGATCGGCCTGTTCTTCCGGTTCGCTTGACCCTTCTCATGTCCTTATGGCAATAGGTCTTCCGCATGAAGTTGCCCATGGATCGCTTCGGCTGTCGCTCGGCGAGGACAATTCGGAGGAGGATATCGATATCATCCTAGAAAAGCTGCCGCAGATCATCAGCCGCCTGAGAGACATGTCGCCGCTCTGGGAAGAACGGATTTCGGAGGAAAAGATTTGAATGACTGAATTACAGTGGGAAGTATTGGAGCTGAAAAAGGAAAAGTGCGCCTTGATACTCGCGCATTATTATCAGACGCTGGATATTCAGGAGATAGCGGATCATGTCTGTGACTCCTTTGAACTGGCCAGACGGGCAAGAGATGCGGGGGAAAAACTGCTGATCCTGTGCGGTGTTCGTTTTATGGCGGAAAGTGCAAAAATACTAAGTCCAGAAAAAATCGTGCTCCTCCCTGCACCGGACGCCGGCTGCCCCATGGCGGATATGATAGAGCCGGAAGATGTAAAGATGCTTCGCAGAGAGCATCCGGATGCGGCAGTCGTATGTTATATAAATTCGTCTGCCGCTGTCAAAGCAGAAAGCGACATATGTTGCACTTCGTCATCAGCCGAAAGGATTGTCCGTTCATTACCGAACAGAAAAATCATATTTATCCCCGACCAAAATCTTGGCGCTTATATCGCCTCAAAAATCCCCGAAAAAGAAATTATCCTCTTTGACGGCTTTTGCCCTACACATCATAAGGTAACACAAGAAGAAGTGTTAGCAGCCAAAAGGTCTCATCCTATGGCCGTGGTGCTGGCTCATCCTGAGTGCAGGCCGGAAGTGCTCCAATACGCGGACTATATTGGCAGCACGGCCGGGATACTCAGCGCGGCGGAAAGCCTTGACGCGGATGAGTTTATCATAGGAACTGAGAACAGCGTCGTGGAGAGGCTGAAAACGCGTGTTCCTCATAAGCGATTTTATCCGATAACTAACCACTTTCTCTGCCCGAACATGAAAAAGACGCGATTGATTGACGTAAAAAATGCGCTTGAAAACAACGAGTATGAAATTATACTAGACCAAACTGAAATAGACGCCGCGAGGAGTTGTCTTGCGAAAATGGTTGAGATCAAAGCGTAATGAAAGGCCGATAAAATATGAAATCAAACCATGAGCTTTATAAAACCGTGTTTGAAGAACTTGAAGCGGGACGCAGGGTTGTTGTTTTGACCGAACTAAGCAGCAAATCCGGGCTTTTGAATCCGCCGGTCAAGTCGCTTTTAAGGGAAATCGAGCTTGTAAAACAGGAAGGCACTGAAAGCATTGATTGCAAGCTGTCGCGAGCCGCGATAGATGACGGCAGGCTGCAATGCTTCGACGATAAGCATGGAACTATAGTAATTGCGGAGCCGTACTTCCCCGAGTCACGTCTTACCATTTTAGGCGGCGGTCACATAGCAAAGCCTCTGGCCGAGTTCAGCTCAAAGTGCGGGTACTCGGTTACGGTTGTGGATGACCGCCCCGCATTTGCAAATAATAAGCGTTTCCCTTATGCGAATAATGTTTTTTGTGAAAGCTTTGACCGGTGCTTTACGCTTCTGAATGTCAACAGGTCTGCATTTGTCGTCATAATTACACGGGGGCACAGGCACGATATTGATTGCCTTAGACAGGTATTAAAACTCGAGACAGCGTACACCGGTATGATCGGTTCCCGAAGAAGAGTGAGCGCAGCTATGGAGCAGCTTTTTGCAGAAGGTTATCCCCGAGAGAAGCTAGACGCAGTCAGAGCTCCCATAGGTATTGACATTGGTGCACAAACGCCCGAGGAAATCGCCGTATCCATCCTATCGGAAGTGATTCAGTATAAGCGGAAAAGCAAAAATTCCAATTGGCCCGAGCTTGATAACGACGTTCTTTCCGAACTTATAGAGGAGCGCGACGATCCCAAAGCGCTTGTTACAATCATTGAAACAAAAGGTTCCGTTCCCAGAGATGTCGGTGCAAAGATGATTGTCTGGCCTCATGGCAAAACACTCGGCAGTATTGGAGGCGGCTGCAGTGAGAGCTCGGTTATTCAATCGGCTTATGATGTTATCAGAGACGGCGGCTATAGAATTGTAGATATCGATATGACGGGAGAAATAGCCGAAAACGATGGAATGGTGTGCGGAGGTACGATGAAGGCTGTAATTGAACAATATTCCTGAGTGGAACAAAAATAAGATTACTAATGATTAGTAGTTAGGAGAATAACATGTATTCAGATAAAGTAATGGATCATTTTAACAATCCACGTAATGTTGGCGTATTAGAAGACGCGAACGGAATTGGGCAAGTCGGCAATCCGGTATGCGGAGATATCATGAAAATATATCTCAAAATTGAGAATGACTTGATTACTGATGTCAGCTTTAAAACATTTGGATGCGGCGCAGCTGTTGCAACCTCATCAATGGCAACGGAACTTGTTAAAGGGAAATCAGTAAAAGAAGCGCTACAGCTGTCAAACAGAGCTGTTGCCGAAGCACTGGATGGTCTTCCTCCCGTAAAAATGCATTGCTCGGTACTCGCTGAGGAAGGCATTAAAGCTGCGATTGAGGATTACTATAAAAAACAAAGTATTAATCCGGATGAAGTCCTCGAAAAATAAGATATTAATAATATCGGAGTAAACGAAATGCTAAAGCAAAAACGAGTTGCCGCTATTCACGATATCTCTTGCTTTGGAAAATGCTCGCTGACTGTAGCCTTGCCAATCATATCGGCTGCGGGAATTGAGGTCAGCGCAATTCCGACCGCGGTTCTTTCAACACATACGGGCGATTTTTCAGGCTATACATATCGGGATCTGACAGACGATATCCTCCCAATTATAGACCACTGGCAGTCCCTCAATCTTTCCTTTGACGCGGTCTATACAGGGTTTCTCGGCTCTTTTGAGCAGATTGATATAGTTTCCGGCATATTTGACCGGCTTAAAAAACCTGATAACTTAATTATTGTTGATCCGGTTATGGCTGACAACGGCTGTCTTTATTCGATATTCCCAGATAATTTTCCTGCGGGCATGAGGAAGCTTTGTGAGAAAGCCGATGTAATTGTGCCAAACATTACGGAAGCGGCCCTATTGCTTGAAGAACCATTCATGGAAGGACCCTATACGCAATCATATATTGAGGATTTGCTTTTCCGGCTCGCCGCATTGGGTCCAAAGAAGGTTATACTAACCGGCGTGTATTTTGAAGACACTCAACTTGGCGCGGTAAGCTATGACGACCATTCAAAAAAGGTGAGCTATGCATTCTCAAAACGTATTGACGGATACTATCACGGGACCGGGGATGTATTTGCAAGCGCTCTTATCGCATGCCTACTAAACGGCGCAGACCTTGACAAAGCCATAAGAGTTGCCGTCGACTTTACTGTGCGAAGTATTGAGCGAACAAAAGAAGCAGGAACGGACATCCGCTTTGGTGTAAACTTTGAAGCTGGACTTCATAACTTGGTAAAGGATATTAATGTTCTTTAGCGTGATGGAGGTGTATTAATGCAACGCGGTCAAAACGGCAGTTTCAATGAATTGGCTTCTTCTGTTATAAAAGACCTGACGGAACACTCAGATGAAAACATAATTCATCCGAATTATTTACCAGACAAAGACGTTGTCATAGAAATTATTGATAATTTAAGAAAAATACTATTCCCGGGATTTTTTGGCAAGCTGAGCACAGAAAATACGAATTTGGAATACTACATCGGTCTACTCCTTTTTGATGTGCGGGATAAACTACAGCAACAGATCTGTCGCGCACTGTTGCACGAAAATTCTGCAGAAGAAGGATGCGTTCCAGACGCGGAGCACCGCTCAAAACAGATCGCGCAGGATTTAATAGGTATAATTCCCGCGCTGAGAAAAGTCCTGTACACGGATGTGGATGCCACGCTGGATGGAGACCCCGCGGCTCGGAGCAAGCATGAAATTATATTTGCTTACCCTGGCATTTACGCAATAAGTGTTTATAGAATGGCACATGAGCTCCACCTGTTAGGGGTGCCGCTCATTCCCAGGATCATGACCGAGCACGCTCATGGCATAACCGGAATTGATATCCACCCGGGAGCGGAAATAGGCCATCACTTTTTCATTGATCACGGTACCGGTATAGTTATCGGCGAAACAACGCAGATCGGCAATTACGTTAAAATATATCAGGGTGTGACGTTGGGCGCTCTGTCAACCAGAGGCGGCCAACGCCTTCGAGGCAAAAAACGACATCCCACGCTTGAGGATGAAGTAACCGTATATTCCTCCACTTCAATCTTAGGAGGAGAAACAGTTATAGGTAGAGGCGCGGTAATAGGCAGCAACGCCTTCATAACCAAGTCGGTTCCTGCCGACACAAGGGTCAGCATAAAAAACCCAGAACTGGATTTCAGGGACTTAAGGACACAGGATAAAAATCAGGGAGAAAAATAAAATATGTTAAAATGACATATGTAAAGAATGAAATACTGCGGCTAAAGCCGTAATACCATTTTTGTTGAAGGGGCTGTCTCAAAAGACTTGTAACGAAGTCGGATGAGGCAGCCTCTTTTGTGTCGAAACGAGTTTTAAAAAGGTTCTAAACACAAAAAACCGCGACAAAGTTCAAGGATGTTATTGTTTATGCGAAAAAAGGGCGCAAGAAACCAGATCAGATTTCATTCTGAACTGGATTTGCACTTTTTTACGCTGCTGTTGAGACGGTGAATAGCGCTTGGCCGATCCGACCGTTCTGTATTCGGGAATGCAACTTGTTTAGATTGAATCCCAAAGCCAGAAGAAGATACTCCGTTCGAACGTTTGGTTCTCCTCGAGTGAGAAACCGGGTAACCCCGTAATTTTGTTTGGTCACACCAAAGACGCCTTCGGCCTGAATGGATCGGTTTACACGAAGCTTGATTCCTTCTTCCGACGTAATGTTCTTCATGCTCTGCGCGCGGTATAGGTCAAACTGCTCGCCAACTTCCAGCTTCTTCGCGTATTTCCCTTTATAGCATTTCCCCAGATGTGGACATCCTTCACAGGATTCACACTGGTAT
>Ga0172381_10008178_pt1 | contig 10261 bp, 9 predicted proteins | sample Leawel6488metaG_FD_119754 | JGI IMG/M metagenome (GOLD analysis project Ga0172381, IMG submission 119754) | Leachate microbial communities from a municipal landfill in Southern Ontario, Canada - Leachate well 64-88 metaG | ecosystem: Engineered > Solid waste > Landfill > Unclassified | place... | reverse complement strand
GTTTCCGGTTTCCCTCGGTTTCTGGTGCCGGGACAATTACGGATCTCCGGCATCGCGCTTTTCAAGTGAAGCGATCCGATCCATAAGTTCCTGCTCGCGCTGTGCAAATGCCGTTACATCGGTCATTGTAATGTATGTACTTATTGTCTCCCCGTTTTGCACCGAATTGATCTGTCCGTATATGCATCGTTTCTCACCATTCTTGCAGAGCATCCAGCTCTGGAATTTTGCCGGGGGTTCTGTGCAGGTCATGGATTTCCGGTAGAGTTCATCCATCATCAGCCGCGTTTCCGGTATCGCCAGATCCTGTGTGCTCTTCGTGTGCAGTTCCTCCAGCGAATATCCGGAGATATCGCAGACACGCCGGTTTGCATAGACAAACTGATCGTTTTCAATGATGAGCACGGCATCCTGGATGTTCTCTGCCATCATCCGGAACCGCTGCTCGCTCTCCACAAGTGCTGCGTCCTTTGACTGGAGATCGGTGACATCGGTTATAATAATAAAGTGGTACAGGATCTCCCCGTGCTGGATGCAGGTTATTCTGACATATACGTGCCGGTATACTCCGTCTTTCCTCTGAATCCGGCCCTGGAAGTCGGCAAGCCCCGGGACCGGCTTCTTGCGGCGATCCAGGAGCGGCTCCAGTTTTTTACGTTCTTCCGGTGCGATGATGGTAAGGGGATCCATGGCCCACAATTCTTCAAACGTGTGCCCGGTAATCTCGGCAACCCGCCGGTTCGCAAATGAACATTTATCATTCTCAATGATGAGCAGGCCGTCCTGGATGTTCTCTGCCATCATCCGGAACCTCTCCTCCCATTCACGGATCCCCCGCTCACGCAGGATGTCCCCGGTTATATCGGAAAGGATGATCGTAAACCCCTTGGCGCCATCGTTAAAAACCGTAGGGATGGATTTTTGCTTGAAGATGCGTTCACCGGACTCTTTTATCTGGAACGAGAGGGTGTGTTCTGTTTCTTCGGATGATGTCGTAGCAAGGGAGTTAATGAGTTCATGCAGGTCCACCGCCGGGGATTTGAGGTACATAATATTTTTTCCCACGGCCTCTTTTCGCGTGAGGTGCAGGAGCGACAGGAAATTATCGTTGATCTCAATGATGCGGGACTCCTTGTCAAGAACCATGATGAGGTCTTTTGAATAACCAAGCATCGCTGACAGCGGGACTCTCTGTGAGAGGGTAAAGACCTTTGCCATCCCGTAGGTCCGCATGTCGACCTGCCCGGAGATCAGGAGGATGTCGAGATAGCGGCCGGTGGTATTCTTGTTCTTTTTGAGTGCCTTTGCTATATCGGTGACACTCATCCCTTCCGGGTTCTGTTTGAGAAGGTTCTTTATGAGAATAAGTTCCTGCTGGTAATCATGCATCATACAAAGGTCAGAGTCCTGTTCTGATTATTAACAAATTATACATTTATAATTGCCGTCACTCATTTATATGTATAACGAATAAAGGATAAATTTATTACCGAAAACGAATAATGTAATAAATCAAATTATTAATTGTTCAAAAGTATTAATCGCTTAAAAGTACTGATAAAAATGGAGGAAAGTGAATGGATCCAGTATTTGCTAATGTGTTAAACCAATGGTATGCAACCATCCTGACGTATGTTCCCAGTATCCTGGGTGCAATCGTTGTCCTTCTTATCGGCTGGATTGTCGGCCGCCTTCTGGGTAAGGCCGTCCGGATTCTTCTTGATAAGGTAAGCGAGCAGCATATTGTTGAACAGGTCGCCGACCAGGGCTCCTTTGCCGGATCGGTCAAAAATGCCGGCATCACCGTTGGTTATATCGGTGATATCGCAGTCCGGATCTTTGTCTACCTGATTGCTATTCTTGCCGCAGTTGATATCCTCAACATGGATTACATGAGCAAGCTCATGACGGTGATTGTAGAATACATCCCTCATGTTGTCGCGTTTGTCATTATCCTTATTGTCGGGTTCCTGCTCTGTGACTATTTCATCGATTTCCTTAACAGGTATTACGCAAAGCAGGACATACAGCTTATCTCGCCGGTCCTGTTCCTGCTCCGGATTTTCCTGTACTTCGTGATTGCCGTCCTCGCCCTTTCCCAGCTGATGCTTGACCTCACCATCATCTATACCTTCGTCACTCCGGTTGCATGGGGTATCGGTCTTGGCCTTGGCGCCGCCATAGCAATTATCGTCGGCTTCGGGCTCAAGAACCGCAGCGAAGCTATCATGGACAAGATCATCGATTCGGTAACGGTCAAGAAACCATAAAACCTGTATTCCTTTTTTTTATTCGGGCACTCCCTCAGTGACAGACTATCCCGTCAGATTCTTCTGCGATAGTCTATCTCGGCCCCGGCGCAGGTAGTGTTTGTCAGTGTTCCTGTCCGGATCTGCCGGCCACGTGGTTAAGCGCTTAAAAAAATGTGATGCCGGGGATATTCCTGTACGATTTAACCGGGGATTTTAGGTTTCCTGTCGCTGTAAATAGCCGGAATCCCTCTTTTTTATCGGCAGCATTGCTGAATGTTAAGGGATTTACCAATCCTCAAATACGAAGAAAGAAAACTTAAAAAAAGGTATCATGAAGGTCGTTATTGTCATTGCACCGGAAAAATTCCGGGATGAAGAACTTGCCGAGCCGGTTGCGGCTCTCAAAAAAGCCGGGATTGAATTCGATATCGCATCCACGCGCCCCGGTACCTGCACGGGAATGCTGGGCGCAAAAACGTTTGCCGGGATCACGTTTGACGATATAGACCCCAAAAACTACGATGGCATGATCATTATCGGTGGCTCCGGGTGCCAGACGCATCTCTGGGAAGACAAACTGCTCGTGTCACTGGCGTCATATTTCCACGAAGCCGGAAAGGTGGTCGCCGCGATCTGCCTCGCTCCTGTCGTGTTCGCCCGGTCCGGGATCCTCAAGGGAAGAAAGGCAACTGCCTATAATAGTCCCGCTGCCTTTTTCGAGATGAAAAAGGGCGGTGCTGTGCTTGTCGGCGAACCCGTGGTGACCGATCACAGGATCGTTACTGCAAACGGCCCGGCCGCGTCCCGGGATTTTGCTGCGGCCGTGATAAAGGAACTGTCCGATGAATTCTGGTGAGAGGCAGGTAAAAATATCCGGAACTTTTCGTTTTCCTTTTTTTGTTCGGTAAAAATAATTTTAAAGCACTATCGCTTCACCGGGGGATTAAATCTCCCTCGCTCCCGGACTTTCCGGGAATTGCAACCAAAACAAAAAAAATTTCGCAGTCGGGAATCAAAAATCCCGGCGTTCTTTTTAATCCGGTATTTTTTTATACCCTTCTCTGTGTAAGCCTATCAGCACACTTATTTTAAAACATTTTCAGGCAGGTCTTTTTATCAGGCAACCGGATACGAATCTCTCCATGCCTGAAGATCAAAAAAAAGAGGGGTGGGATTTTCACCCACGAATGGTGATGGATTCCTGTTGGATTGCTGGTTCTTGTAACATCCTGATCGAAACCGCGTCTCAATGGAGGTTTGGATCCCGTCCTGGCACGGTCTGCCTTCGGGTGGGGACTGGCAGAAACCGGCCCGTCCGGATGAGCTCCTGTCGGACTCAGCGGTCCTGAATGTAATGTCCTGCCCTGATCGGGCAGCCAGAGGAAATTTTGTCAAATCCAGTCTCTGTTTTGGGTATCATCTCCTTTTTTAATTTTGAGGGACATTCTGCCACCGGAGCCGGAAGAGTCCCCGTTTTTTTACTGCAATCCCATGACACCAGCATTGCCGATTGACAGGGTTATGATACAGAATGTCAGGAGGATTGCATAGTAGATTTTGGGAGTTTTCAATCTCTCATCTCCGGTTTGTTGTTCCTGCAGGTGTCTGTGATTCCCGCACAAACACCACGTAACATATGTTTAACATTTTGTAATAAATGCTTTCTGGATGACAGGGGGAAACCCAGGTTGGCCCGGGGGAACGGGTATGCCGGAAGTATGCGTACCAGAATAATCCGAAGGGAAAAATGCATTGTAGCACTACCCTTGCCCGGAAAAACCGGTGCTAATGGTACCCGGTTACGGTTAAAAAAAAGGAAATTTCCTGCATATCCGGCACAGGCTTTCCCGGCTTTAAGTCCCGTTTACCATCGCCCGGATCTGTTGGATCATCGCGGAGAATTCCCCGGCCTCCGGCATACCTTTTGCAAACGCCACATCGCTGCACCGTTCCAGCAGCGCCATGATCCCGGCCACCTGCCCCGTGTGTCCTGACGCGGCAAGCACCGGTGCGAGTTCAGCGTTTGTAAGTTCGCGCCGGTCGCCAAGATGGTACGAGAGGAAGAGCCGGGCAGCCCGGCCGGCAAGGCCGTATGCCTCCCGGTACTCCCGCCGGGTAAAGGCGGCTTCAGCGTCGGCAAGCAGCCGCAGGGCGTCCTTACGGTAATCAACAGGCACCGGTGCCGGGAGGGGCGGGATCACGGCCGGGGGCAGGACTTTTTTACGCGCTTTCAGGCGCCGGTACACGATCCATGCGCAAAATGCAATGACAATTGCAAGTGCCGCGATGCACCCGATAATCAGGTAATTGATCTCCGGCTGCTCCATCGCGAGCGAGACCTGTGTCACGTTCCCGTTGTCTACGGTCGCATTCACGTACCCCGGTATACCTTTATCAGAGAGATACGTGATATTGACCGTCGCCCCGGAAAGCGTCACGTTCATGAACGTCTGGTTCATCTGGAATGCCCGTTCAGTAAGCTGCTGAGTAAATCCCTGGTAGGTTGCATTGGCGGTCAGCGGTGCGGTCACGTTGATTGCCGCAACCGACTGCTCGGTTACGGAGGGAACCGTCCCTCCCGACATGGCCCCCTGGAGGTTTACCCGATCCCCTGCCGCGTTCCGGTACGCCATCGAAAAGGTGCCTTCATTGCCCGCCGTGGGATTCGCAGTGGCGGTCTCGCGGCTAAACCCGTCTGCTGCAAGGGTCTCGTTGACCTGCCGGACCAGGGGATCGGCCGCGAGCCGCTCGTTAAACTCCTGCTGGTTTTTCTCTTTTTGTGCTGCCTCGCGCTGGAGCTGTTCCTTGAGAGCAGCGGTATCCTGCGACATCTGGCTGTTCTGGAGTTCGGACTGGGCGGACTGCGAGGATGACGATGCGGATGAATCACGGCCTGCCTGCTGCTGGGCCGAGACCGACTGCTGCACGATCTGGACCGAACTCGATCCAAAAGCAGAAGATGCCGCCCCGCTCGTGCTCGTGACCTGGCTTGCCGGCGGTTTTGCATACTGCGAGGGATCCTGCACGAAGTGGACAATAATTTCCGGCAGGGTCACCTGGACGGGCGAGGCGTCCGTGTACTGGAACGCAACCTGGATCTTTACCGACTTTGGAACGTCCGATGTGCCGGCGCTGATGTTGAGGTTGGAATTCCCGGTCGGGAGCGTGGTCGTGTAGACCCGGTTCTTGGTACTCGTCATGACCGTCCCGGTGTTCTGCAATTGTTCGACAGTCGTAAACCGGAGCGTCCCGTCAACATCGTGGGAGTAGGTGTTTGAGACCGGCAGGGTGATGGCTGCGGTCTCGTCAAGCCCGAAATAATAATCCGTTTGGTCCGCTGTGATCGTGATGCCGGCGGCAAGCGTCGCCGGGATCAGCAGCGCGGCAAAAAGGAGGAGGATAATTCCCGCACGGTACGCCTTCATTGGATGATCCACCCCCTGCCGTACCGGAGGTAAAGTTCAGCGCAGAGCAGCACGAGCGCGCCAAAGATGAAATAATCCCTGATACTCGTGTCTTCTTTCTCATGCACGATGTTCGGGGAGAGTCCTGAGTACACATCACGGAGGGTCTTCTCATCTACCGACTTGTAGTATTTTCCCCCGGTCTGGTCGGCAACAGACTGTAGTGTCGCCTCATCAAGCTGGGCATACTGCGGGTTGCCCAGCCAGTCATAGCCGAGGACCGTCGGGGTTGAAGATCCGAGGCCGACCGTGTAGACCGGAATGCCGGCGGATTTCGCAAGCGCACTTGCCTCGTCGGGCGTGACAACACCGGCATTATTGACCCCGTCAGAGAGCAGGATGATCACGCTTTTCTTGTTCGGTTCCGACTGGGCCATATCCACGGCAAGCGCGAGGCCGTCACCGATCGCGGTCTCACCGGATCTCGGGGAGATGGCGGTAATCTTCTCTTTGACCCGGTCCTTGTCCTGGCTCAGGTATGCTGCCGTCGTCGCACCGGATTCAAAGATCACGACACCGGCAGAATCCTTCGGGTCGAGACTCCCGACCAGCAGTCTTGCCGCGCTCTTTGCCGCCTCGATACGCGAAGGCTGGTAATCGGTTGCCTGCATGCTGCCTGAATCGTCAATAACCAGAATGACGTTTGTGCCCTCTTTTGTCTGTTCGAGCGGGATGTGGGGATCGGCAAGACCGATCACGAGAAGGCCGATGACCGCAAGGGCGACGATAAAGAGGATATGCGTCCGCTTTGATTTTTGCGCATCCCCGAGCGCCGACTTCACAAACGCGATCCGGGAGAACGCGATCGCTTCCTGCTTCTTTTTCCGGATAACGTAGTAATAGATCCCGGCAAGGACCGGGATCACGAGCAGGACAGGGAGCCAGAGCGGCTCATAAAACCCGGACATAGCCAACCCTCCTCCGTGCAACGCCGGCAAAGAACCGTTTTAACGGAATATCATAGGGCTCATCGGTCAGGAGGGCAACCTCCCGGATCCGGTTTCGCGCAAACTCCGTGTGCATCTCATCGTCCGCGTCTGCGACCAGTTCCCGGTACCGCTGGCGAAAGGCCGGATCCGAAGTATCGACAAGGATCTGCTCGCCCGTCTCGGAATCTTCGAGTTCGATGAGGCCGATGTCCGGGAGTTCCTGTTCCCTTGGATCGGTCATCCGGATTGCAAGCACCTCGTGCCGGCGCCGCAGGATCCGCAGCGGCAGCGAGAACGAGGGCGAGGCAAAATCCGAGAGGATGACAACCGAGCTCCGGCGCGAGAGAATGGTCGCGAGGAATTTTACCGCGACAGAAAGATCGGTCTTTTGCGATGCGGCCTTGTGGTCGATCATCACGTTAAAGAGAGCGGCGAGGTGCTTCCTGCCCCGTTTTGCCGGGATATATTTCTCGACCCGGTCGGAGAAAAGCACGAGGCCGATCCGGTCGTTGTTTTTTACCGCGGCAAACGCAAGGCTCGCGGTCACTTCGAGGATCTTCCGCTGCTTGGTGGTATCCGAGCCGAACCCGGCCGAGCCGGAGATATCCACGACAAAGTAAAACGTCTGGTCCCGTTCCTCGGTGAACTCCTTGATGAACGGGTGGTTGTACCGTGCCGTCACTTTCCAGTCGATCGACCGGATGTCATCCCCGGGAACATACTCGCGGATCTCGGAAAACTCAACCCCCTGTCCCTTGAAGACCGAGTGGTGGAGGCCGGACTGGAGCCCTTCGACAAGGACGCCGGTCGCGAGATCGATCTTCTTGAGTTGCCGGATCAGTTCGGTGCGTTCGTCCATCCGGCATCACCCGCGTGGTGGAATTGAATCGCGGACCGGCCTTCTTGGGCAGACCGGCCCGGCACTGCATGCGTCATGGCGATCACGGCACCTTGACGACGCCAAGGATGCGGTCGATGATCCGGTCGGTCGTGATCCCGTCTGCTTCCCCCTCGTACGTGAGGAGGATCCGGTGCCGGAGGACATCGTGGGCCACGGCTTTGAGATCTTCGGGGATTACGTAGCCGCGCCCGGCGAGCAGGGCATGGGCCTTGCCGCCAAGAACCAGGAAGATCGAGGCACGGGGCGAGGCACCGAGCGCAAGGTACCGGGCCTCTTCGATGCCGTACGCATCGGGGTGCCGGGTCGCGTCCACCAGGTCGCAGGCATAGCGCTTGATCGCTGCATCCGCGTACACCTGCTGCGTGAAGGCCTGGATCTCGAGAATTTTTTCTTTTGTAACCACCTTTCGCGGGGTAACGGTTGTCCCCTCCGTGAACCGGTCGAGCACGACAACCTCGTCTGCCTTGTCCGGGTAGGTCATGAGCACCTTGAACATGAACCGGTCGACCTGCGCCTCGGGGAGCGGGTACGTGCCCTCCGACTCGATCGGGTTCTCGGTCGCAAGCACAAAGAACGGACGGGCAAGCGTGTGGGTCTCTCCCTGGATGGTCACCTGCCGCTCCTGCATCGCTTCAAGCAGGGCCGACTGGACCTTGGGCGGGGCACGGTTGATCTCATCGGCGAGTACAAAATGCGCAAACACCGGGCCTTTGATGGTCGAGAACGTCGAATCCTTCTGGTTGTAGATCTTTGTTCCCATGATGTCGGCAGGGAGAAGATCGGGCGTGAACTGGATCCGTACAAAACTACAGTCGATACACTGCGAGAGGGTCCGGATCGTCAGGGTCTTTGCGATCCCCGGTACGCCTTCAAGAAGCACGTGGCCGTCGGCACAGAGCGCGATCAACAGCCGGTCGATCACGTCCCGCTGGCCGACGATAACGGTCTTCATCTCGCTGCGGAGTTCATCTAATGTCTCTGCATATTCCTTTGCCTGGCTCGTCAGGCTGCTTATTTCGGCATTCATACCTTATACCTCGTGGCGGAAAGGCCAGGGAAAAATTTCCCCTGGCATGAATTTGCAGGGCTGCACAAACCCGCCCGGAATTTTTTGCCGGGGAAGAATCAAAACGATCTCCTCAGGTTGTCCCTGCATTCCACCGTTTGTATGATCTCCGGGTTTTATAGGATGGGTTAAATCCTTTCCTTAAGAGAAAAAAGACCGATTAAATACTTTCCGGGAAACGGGTTTCCTGTCGCGCCAAAACGCTTTTTTTTTAAATATGAAAAAAAGTCAGCGCTCGATGAGCCGTATGTGCTCTGCGGTCTTATCTGCCAGGGCCCCCTCGCCCTGGAGCCGTGAAACATCGGCGATCGCTTCGAGCACATGCACGGACTCTTCCAGAAACGAGAGCACATCCGCAGGAAAGATCTCGATCCCGTACTCGTCCGACAGGTACGCTGCAATCTGCCGGTGGTCGAGGCCGTTCTCGCGCAGCTCGATGACTTTTATTGCAAATTTCTTCTCGGGACAGCCGCACAACGGCGAGTTCTTGCATTTGCACCGGAGAAAATCGTTAAAAAACTTCAGGAGCTGCTCGCGGATGGCAAAGTCAAGCGCGTCAAAATTAAAACGGGTGGTGATGGTTTCAAGCATCACCGGGTAAAATGCATGGTCGGGCACCCAGTAGCCGGCGAGCCGTTCGATCTTTTTTGCGTGACGGAACCGGGCCCGATCGGCAATCAATCGTCTTCTCCTGTCGATTCATCGAAGTTTTTCAGCGAGCCCATCGCCTCGAACATCCGCTCGCACTCGATGAGCCATTCATCGAACAGGGTCGGGTTCTCAAGGTCGTCTTTCACGTATTTCCCGCAGCAGGCAGCGCCGTCAATCACGGCAGCGCCGATATTGGAACCAATGTCAAGGGCCTGCTCCATGTCCTTGTCGATAACCTCGCGGCCTTTTTTTACGAGCGTTTTTATATCCTTGTCAAACTCGCCGGCAAGGTACCTGCGGCAGGAGGCAAAGAGGACAAGTTTGGGGAGCTGGAGGAGCTCGATAAGTTCCTCCATGTCGCCCTTTGGTGCGGCAGACATGACAATGGCCTCGATCTGCGCGAGCCGGTCCTGTGCCTCCTCGTTTGAAAAACGCTTGTTCTGGTACAGCTTGATTACCTTGAGCACCGCAAGGGTGATGTCGACAGAGAAACTGTCAAGGATCCGGAAGCCCTCGGGCATCTCGTCACTCTTCGGGTCGACCTCGAAACTGGCCTCGCCAAGAGATTTTACCCAGTTGTCCCAGCGTTCCTGGTTGTAGAAAATATAGAAGAGTTTGAGGGGTGCCTCTTCTGCTTTCTTGCTCGCCTTTTTCGCCATTTCAGTACACTATTCACTCTCCCGATTAAAGGATTTCGTTATCCGCAATGCCCGTCCTGATAAGCCGGTCAGCATGCCATGGTGCGTGCCGGACCGTTTCTTTGGGGGATCTGCCGGCACGTATCACCCTTCGATCCGACCGGCACCCGGCACAAGAACCGCCAACGGTTATCACTCGGGACTTTCAATATCTAGGCAGGACTCATGGCGCAGGAGCATAAAGGACCGGAAAAAGTCGTGATGGTGCGGTACGGCGAGCTTTTCTTAAAAAGCGATCCGGTCAAGTATCATTTCATCGGGATTCTCCTGCGCAACATCCGGCAGGCACTGGACGCGGCC
>Ga0172381_10008177_pt1 | contig 10261 bp, 9 predicted proteins | sample Leawel6488metaG_FD_119754 | JGI IMG/M metagenome (GOLD analysis project Ga0172381, IMG submission 119754) | Leachate microbial communities from a municipal landfill in Southern Ontario, Canada - Leachate well 64-88 metaG | ecosystem: Engineered > Solid waste > Landfill > Unclassified | place... | reverse complement strand
TTTTATAATGTAAGGATTCGAACGTACAATCACTTACGTTCTTGTACACCGTTCGTTTCACTCAGGTGAATCCTCCTAGGATCACCATTTTATATTAGAATGGATGTAGTTCGGGCGGGGCTATCCTAGTTTCGAGGACCTCAAGGACTCTTCAAAATTAATTATTGAGTTGAAGTATTGGTTTTCTTTCTTTTAATTCTTGTAAAATTAAATTATAATTTAAGTGAATTTGTTCAATATACTCTGAATTTTTGCCATACCCTTTTAAACGAACACGAATTTCAACATCATCTTTAGTCAATTCATCAAATATCTTAAAGTGTGTTTCTTCATGATGAGGAGCATATAATTCAAAATTATATCTTTTTTTAGATTTAAAACAAGAATCTATTTGATTATCCATATATTCCTCATACACATCCATTAACAGCATAAATATTCCATCGGCCAAAAATTCATTTCGTTCTCTTTCTAGGACTTCTTTTTCCAATCCAACATATTCGTCTTTTTTATCATAATTGATAACAACTTTCCCAAAATCCAATTCCTGATGTATTGCGTTGTTCAAATATTTAATGTTTCCAAAATCAATAATCTCGGGAGAAAGATTTATTTTCAAATTATAGGAAGAATCTTTCTTACATGGAAAAATTATTTGTGAAATTACTAATGAATTCAAAAATTCCTCTAGTTCAGAAGAATCTCTATTTGTTTTTTTACTTTTGACTATTTGAATTTTATTAGCTTTATATTTATTGATTTTTTCTTCTATTTCTGAGTATTTACTTAATAAAATATCTTTATTTTGTTCAAATTGTAATTTATTTGTTTGAAAAAGAAATTTTAACTCTTTTTGTAAAGCAATATATTCTCTAATAAAAGAATTAGTTAAATTGATTAAACCAAAGATTTCTAAAGGTTTCTTTTGCACTAAACTATACATAAAATCCAAAATAGATTCAGTTTTATAAATATTTGTGCTTTTTTCGAGTCCTTTCCACCTTTTTGAGGACCTCGAGGACTCTTTATTCTATTTTATAAGAAAAAGTAAAGAAAAAAAAATAAAAATAAAATATTCATCAATTTTTTAAAGCGAATTCTTCATGTTTATTTTTGAGATATTTTATTAATATTCTAGTACCATAATGTATATTCAAATGACCTTTTGGAATTTCAATTATGTCATTTTCATCATAAGCTTCAGTTAATGCAACAATAGGAAAACCTAATGTCCATAAATGTCCTTCTTGTTTAACTTGAGGAATCTTCTTACCAAAAATATTTTTATCTTCCCACATGTAGTAACTTGAAGTTTTTTCTACAATTTCAGTTAATAATTTATAATCTAAAGGTTCTTCTAAAGAAATCATAATATTTTCATCAATTCCACTTATTTTTTCTAAACCTTTTATTTTAGAATTAATTCCTTTTCTTAAAATAAGATCTGGTGCCATACTCATAAAATTAGGTGTTTTTCTAGGAATTTTTTGAGAATATATTTCTTGAATAAATTGTGAAAAGGTATTTAAATATTCTTCACGAGTTTCACTTTTAGGAACATACACTCCTTTTGAATTTTCTATCATTTCTTGTGAGGACATACTTTATTAAATATATACATATATTTAAATCTTTCGTTTTGTAATCACTTATAAGTAACAACAAAACCAAAAGGTTTATAAACAGAAACACATTAAATATAGTATGAAAACGGAAAAAACCCCTGAAAACCAATACTCCAACTTAACAAACACATTTATTAGAAACTTCTACAACAAAGAAGCCCTATACAAAGCCGCAGTAATCTTAGATCAAGGACAATTCAAAGATGCAAAAAAAGTAATGTCGTTAGATTCTTTAATGGCTGCAGCCGTTGCATTATATGATTTAAAAGACTTATTTACACAAAAAGAAAAAGAACAATTAGTACAACATTACTCTGTTTATGATATTGTAAATTTAGCATATCATTTAAAACTACAAGAACCAATTCCTGAAGAAGAACGAATTTCTAAAAACATAGATAAAACACCAAATTATTTTTCAGAAATAAAAAATCACAGAGATCCAAAATTTAAACCAAAAATCATGAAGCATAAATTGGAAAAAAGTAAATCTTTAGATAAAGAACAAAAAATGTATTTTGAAGCTCAAATGTTGGATGAAACTCCTAAAAAATCTTTAGAGAGAAGATTAAATAGCTTATCCTATGAAGCTCAAAACCAATTCAAAAAAATGATTTCACAATCGCCTAGAGAGTATTGTACAGTTGAAGAAATGCACACATATGCAAAACAGTACCCTGAAGATTATTTAAAAAGATATATTGTTGAAAGTGATTCACCAACAAATTTAGCAAGAATTATTCTTAAAAATTTACAAGATCCTAAACCAAAGTCCGTTAGAAAAAACAAACCACGAATTTCAAAAGAAGCTAGAGAAGAATGTAAACAACATTATGAAAATAGTTTGTATGATGCATTTAACATTTCTGAAGAAGAAAGAGAATTTGTGGACCCTAAAGATTTAGAAAAAAAATTATTATATGATTAACGAACTCTTCCTTCGTCAACATCATCAGTTTCTAAAAAGGTTTTATTTGCAATCAATTTTTTATTTTCACAAAATACAAAACCTCCTTTCACTTCGATTTCTACTTCTAAAAATTCTTTGAAAGAAATTTCTTTTTTAGGATTTGATGTTTGATTTTCTAAAAAAACTTTTGTTCCTATGGTTTCATCAACACTAAGAACTTCAACATCCCCAATTACACCGGCACTGCTTTCAGCATTCTGTTCCGCAGCAAGCAGCATCCCTTCACTTTCAACACCACGCAATTTAGCCTTCTGTAAATTCTTAACAACAATTATTTTTTTATTTAATAATTCTTTTTCAGTATAATATGGAACTAAACCCGAGACTATTTGGATTTGCTCATTTCCTAAATCAACCTTTTCAACATAAAGTTTTTCAGCTTCAGGATGTTTATGAATTTGGACAATTTTACCTACAACCAAATCTAAATCTTGAAAATTGGTTTTCTTAGATTCTACCTTTTTTTGACCAGAATATTTATTTTTTAATTCTTCAACTTCCTTATCTTCAAGTTTTTTGAATAAAACTTTTGGTTCATTTAATTTACCTTCTTGTAAAGTTAATAAACCAACATCATCTAACTTTAATGATTCAATATTTAATTGAGAAAATATTTCCTTTGAAATCGATGGCATGAATGGTTCACACATAATTGCTAAGTCTTTTACAATATTCACCAATATAAACAAATCGGCTTTGCAACTATTTTCATCATCCACTCTTTTCTTCCAAGGAGCACTATCTTGAAACAAAGCATTTCCTAAAGCAGAAATTTTCATAAGTTGTTGTAATCCCTCCCTTAATTTAACTTCAGTCATCAATTTCTTATAAACATCAACTTCATAATTATATGTGGATAAAAATTGTTTTAATTCATCGCTTAATTCTCCTTCAAAATCACCTGTGATATTCCCATCAAAAAATCTAGAAATAAATGTTAAAGTTCGATTTATAAAATTTCCAAAATTTGCTAACAATTCATTATTTAATCTTTCTTGTAAACCTTTCCATGTGAATTCACTGTCTGAATTTTCAGGACGCATGTAGAGTAAATAATATCTGAATACATCTGCAGGAATATTACTTTCTTTTGCATTGTCTCCAAAAACACCCGTTCCTCTACTTTTAGAGAATTGACCTTTTTCATAATTAAGATATTCAGTTGAATTTATGTGATAAACTAAATTAAAATCATCATCTGCAGCCATCAATGTTGCAGGAAAAATAATTGAGTGGAATGGAATATTATCTTTACCCATAAATTGGTATAATTTTACTTCTTTGTTCTTCCACCAATCTTTCCAGTTTTTAGTTAATTGTTCAGTTATAGAAATGTATCCAATAGGGGCATCAAACCAAACATAAAAAACCTTGTCTGCATACCGACCGCCGAATGCTGTATTCGGTATTTTTATCCCCCAGCGAAGGTCTCGTGTTATTGCTCTTGGTTTTAATCCTTCTTTAAACCAGGCATTTGTAGTTCTTACAGTATTTTCTGTCCAAAATCCTTCTGTGGATTGTGTTTTAACCCATTTTTCTAGTTTAGGCTGTAATTTATCTAGTTCCAAGAATAAATGCTTTGTTTCCTTAAAAATCGGTGTTGAACTATCCGCCTTACATCTAGGATTGATTAATTCTTCAGGATTTAACAATTTACCACAATTATCACATTGATCCCCGCCAGCATCTTCATATTTACAGTGAGGACAAGTTCCTCTGACGAACCTATCTGCTAAGAACGTGTTACATTTCTCACAGAATGGTTGAGTTATTGTATTTTCCTTCACAAATCCATTTTCTAAAACTTTGTTAAAGATATCTTGAGTAATTTTATGATGGTTTTCTTCTGAAGTTCTTCCAAATTTATCAAACGAAATGTTAAACCATTTGTAAATATCTGTATGAATTTTAAAATACTTATCGCAAAGCTGTTTTGGAGTAACTCCTTCCTCTTTTGCTTTAGTTTCTGTAGCCGTTCCATGCTCATCTGCACCACAAATGTATAAAACTTCATGTCCTTGACTTCTTTTAAATCTGGCAAAAACATCTGCCGAAAGAACGCAACCAATAAGATTACCTAAATGAGGTATGTTGTTTACATATGGTAAAGCACTTGTAATGAGTATTTTTTCTTTATTTTCCATGTTTGAGAGTAATTAGTCAGGTTTTTTAAATATGTTGTTTCAAGTTCTTCTTCAAAGCTATTTTGCTAGATTCCAAGTTTTATTAAAAAACGTTCTTAAAGCTTTTGAAATTTTTTCATTCTGAATAATTATCACAAAAGGTTTTTCTTCAGTTGAATAAATTGCCATCTTATTTTCAAAAATAGTAAAATTAATCTCTGATTGCAAATCTTCAAATATTTTTATTTCAACATTTGAATTTTTATAAATGTCGTTCATTGTTTTTTTATTTTTTGGAGAAGTAATTAATTTTCCTTTTATTTTTTTCGCATTAAACTCTTTTAAATAATGAGGATAATCGTATTTTAGTACTTCCAAAATTTTAAGATTACTTCCGCCACCAAAAGTTTCAAAAGAATCACAATCTAAAAAATCTCTAATATATGCTTTTAGTCCAGATTTACCTTCATATACATTAACAGAAATTTCATCTCTATTTTTTTCTTTTAACAATTTCAATTTTTCTACAACCGAATTAATTTTATTTCTTTTTTCATCCAAATCCTTTAACAAATTTTCTGGATCTGATGAAAAATAAATTCTTTTTTGTGCTTTTACAATATGATTAACTAAACCTTTATCCACAAGAGAAGTTATTATGCTATAAACAAAAGATCTATCTATGGATAAAATTTTAGAAATTTCACCTGCAGTTTGTCCAGGATGTTTTAATATCTCCAAATAAACACTTGCTTGGTTATTTGTGAGTCCAGTTTCCATTAACTCTTGAACATCCATAATTTAGGTAATTACCTCTAATATTTAAATGTTGTGGTAAGTCACAACAACATATATTAATATACTACTAAATCATTCTAATAATTGGTGATACAAATGAATAATTATTTATCGGATTACAATTTCAAAGAAAAAACATATGTGCTTGGTGGTGCAATTACAGGGTTTGCTGCACCTGTTGTTGCTACAAGATATATTGTTTTTGGAAACTCTCAACCTAAAGGCGTTTTTGGAGAAGCTTGTTTATGGGGACTTAGTTTAGGAGTAAATATGTTGCCTACCCTTGTTAAAAAATTTCCCATTCCTGTCTACACTGCTTATGCCGGATTTATTGCAGGAATAATGATTGCAAATAAATCTAAAAGAAATAAAGGTTTAGAATCGTTAATGAAACATTAAATTTATTTAACATCAAACACAATACCTTCAACATTTCCACCAAAATCGGACTTCTGTAAAGAAAGAGAATACGAATAATTGAATTCAAATGATTCTAAATAAGGAGAGAAATTATTTCGTATGTGTCTATCTAAATCCCCATCGTAAATAAGTGATTTAGAGTTTTTTATCTCTTTTAGTTGTTTTAATTGCTTTCTTGCATTTTTTATTATTTGTGAATGTTCTGATTGTTTTTTATATAATTTGACAGTAATATTTTCTTTTTCTGTATTGTTTACTAAATAATTAATGAACGATTCAGATTTTGAATTTCCAACCTCTGAATTATATATTATTTTATCATAATTCATATCTTTCGCTAATTTATATATTGAATCTTTTAACAAAGGCATCCATATACTTTTACGTATTTTATCTATTTTTGCACCAGCTTCAACAGAATCAATTAATAAGTATTTTTCTTTAGTTTCTGGATTATATGTATTTACTAAAATCGCTACCCCTATTGGATTAGATGTTTTTTCTCCATTTCTTGGTAATATGTGTAATAAACCTATATTGTCATCCAATAAATAATTAAAGGAAGCATGAGCATTCTCGCCAGTTGGATAAAAAGAACAACATAAAGTTTCTCGGTTATCAAATAAATCTTTATATGTCCCTTCTTGCATTTTAATTTCTAAACCATCTATTCTTTCATCTTCTGCAAATAAACTTTGAACTTTAACAACCATATCACTTACGCATTCTTTATTTTTGTATTTTGAATATATTGTATTAAGAATATTTTCAGCAGATGTTCTTGAACCTTCTTGTAATTTAGGTAAATCGTTTTTAATTAGTTTAAATAATTCTCTCGGATTAATGAATTCTCTAGCTGATTCTAATTTATTAGGTTCAAAATATTGCTCGGCACCTTTTCGTTTTTCATCATCTCTTGATATTAAACCATAAACTAAATTTTCTGTAAGTGTTAAAGGGTCATCTAATTTACATAAACCAGATACTGAAGCTTGACCATAAGTTTTTCCTAATTTGAAAATTTTCGAAAATGTTTTATTGGCTATAGTTTTTTCAATTACTACTTTTAGATTTAATTTATCTACTTCTTCAGCTTTTAATATTTGGTTAAATGCAATTATTTGTTCCATGCTTAAATTAGATAAGTCTTTAGTTATTTTACATTCTTTAGCAATTTTATTAATTGCACTTTTTGTATATTCTAATTTCCATTCTGATTTTAAATCTAATTTAGGTTCAGAATCGAATAATTTATACATTGAACCATATTCTTGTAATAATTTGTTTTTTTCTGTTAAAGATAAATCTGAATTTATTAGCTCTTCCAGATTTTCAAGTGATAGCTCATATAAATTATTTTTGAAAATAGAAGGAAGAATTTCCCAATAATTATTTTCGACAATATTTTTTCCTTCTAGATTTTTTGAATGTTGATAATATTCTTCAAATTCAAAATATGTTAAATTCTTTTCTTGAGAGGGGGATGATAAATTTAGCGCTTTTATCATACGATCAGTATACACATGTAAATATAATCCATTCGTAACCATTAGTTCTATATCTGAAAATAAAATATCTAACGCAGTTTTTCTTTCTAAAATAGTTTTAATGTTGCTATTTGATTCGCTGTTAAATTCTTCATTTAATTTTAAATAACATTCTAATATTTTATCAGAATCTTCATATAATAATAACTGAGATAATCTCAAATACTCATTTAGATGAACATTAGATTCAAACGAAGTCGCTTTAGCAAACTCATTAAATCGTCTAATCCATTTAGCAAATTCTTCTTCTCCCTTATATAAAACATAATGAGCCGTTTCAAAATAAGCAAGCATAGGTACATCTGTTTTTTTTGATAAATATTTTCCCACTAATAATGCTTTTTTTCTTTTTCTTTCAGGTAAAAGAAAAATGTCTTCTGCATTAGATAAAAATGCATTTGATAATCTAGAAGAATTGTTTTTTAAAGATATTGCACAATCTACAATTTCATCTTGATGTTCTTTAATAATTCTTGAATTGATTTCTTCTATGAATTTTTTACCATCTATTCCTTCATTTCCTAAACGTATTGAATCATAATACATTTTAAATATTTCTTTTTCAGAATTTGTTTCTTTTAATTCATTCAACCTAGCACTAAGTTTTCTGAATTCAAATTCATCATCGATTCTAAATTGATGAAAATAACCCACATTTGCAATATAATGCTCTCTTAAAATATCTTTATATTTTTCTGTTTTTTCTAATATTTTTAATTTTTTTACAATTTCTTGTTGAGAAAGTAAAAAATAATCTTCATGATGTTTACTTATTTTTTTTGATAAATCTAAGTAGTTATTTATATTTAATTTTTCAGTTTCAAGTTCTTTTAAAATATTTGGTGCCTTATTTAAATAATCTTTAACATCGGTTTCATGATATATATTTGTAGCAATATCTAAAATGTCTGTTAAATATTTATTGAGATCACTTGATTTTAAATTCTTAATAAGAACTATAAGTTCCTCATTTAGCCTTAAAGAAGAATCATCATCAAAATATACTTTTTCTAATGTAGCTTCTAAATCTGCAACTTTTGTTACAATGTTTTGTGGCTCAGTATGTAAAAAATCAAAATATTGTTCAACAAAATGAGGCACCAATTCAGATATATCACGTGTAAATTGGTTATCTTTGGTAACTATTCTTTCAATTAAACTTGTTAGAAACTCGCTATTTTTCTCAAGTTCTTTTGCGTTGGAAGAAATTTTTTTTAAATTAGGTAATAATTGATTTTTATAATAATTTTCATTTAATAGTTCTTCACAAGAAGATTCAACTAACAACTCAGTAACTTTAGTTTCATGAGCTTGCAGGATGTCTGTTAATACTTTTGCCTCAACCATCTTATTTTCAAATTGAAGATTTATTTATAAATGTTTCTGTTTGTTTGTTACTTATGAGTGGTTACTTTAGAAACCTTTATAAATAAATACAGATTTTAACCAAAATGGAAACACTTACTAAACGGCAAAAATGGGCACAAAAACTATTTTATGCGTCTTTAGTTTACACTTTTTTTGGTTTTACACATGTGACGCCTTTACTATATGTTTGTCCTAAATTAAAGCCTGATGATGAACTAATTAAAAATGCAAATAATCGTATTGAGTTATTGCAAAATAAAAATTATAAAACTTTGGATGATAAACTACAAGCAAATTCTTTAATTACAGAGTATCAAAATCAAATTGAAACAATAACATCCAATCCAGACTATCTTAAATTAGATTTAATAAGAGCTGGCTGTAAATCCTCAAGTGCAACTCTTCTTAGTTTAGGAATGCTAGGATTTTTTACTAGTGTTATTGCATATCACAAGAAAAAATAATTCTTCAAACTTCATTTTAATTTTAATAACCATTTTGGATCTTTCATTTTATCTTCAATAAGGTGGGATAATTGTCCAAAGAAAAACATAAAATACCAAAATAACATCGCCAAAAAGGAAAACTTATTTAAAATTAATGAATAACTTATTATTGAAATGATCAAAACAACTAAAATAGAATCTAAAGAAATACCTAAAACGGTGTGGGTAAATCCTTTGTGATTTAATTTTCCAAAAATTTCAAGAATTTTTTTAACAAATTTGGCCAATGGTTTCAATATAGGTTGATGAAAAATATAACTGCCGTCATCTTCACTATCTATATCTGGAAATATTGCTCCTAAACTAAATAAACAAATGCCTATTAACAAGACCAACATTTCTTCTCCTGGAAATAAAGAAGAAAACATAGAACTGAAAAATGAATTTTTATCATAAAATATTATTAATATTGTTACTGAGAATATGATAAAAAAACTAATCAATAAGTGTTGTTTGGCTTTCATTTAAATCCTCAGAATAATAAAATAAACGTTCTTATTCTCCCTGTTTAAATTTGTTGTAAATGAGTTTATAAGTTTTTTCCTTTTTCAAACCCTTCCACTCATAACTTTAATCCAGCATAAACTTTTAAAACACTTTGTTCTTTATCTTTAACTTCAAGCTCAACATCAAAATCCAAACCCTTAACCTTCTTCAAAAACTTATCAAATTCAATCAAATCAATAGTTTCAGAATGACTTCCTTTTCTTCCACCTTTTTTCTGCTCAGAATAATGCGTTAAAGGAATTCCATCTTTCTTCTTCCAAGTTTTCATAGCGTCCTTCAAAGCAATAACTTCATCTTCACCATTATTTAAACACTCATGGTGAAAAAAATCAAACACAACAGGAATATCTAACTCAGAACTAATCTTTAAACAATCTTTCAACGAATAAGATTTATC
>Ga0172381_10008176_pt1 | contig 10261 bp, 11 predicted proteins | sample Leawel6488metaG_FD_119754 | JGI IMG/M metagenome (GOLD analysis project Ga0172381, IMG submission 119754) | Leachate microbial communities from a municipal landfill in Southern Ontario, Canada - Leachate well 64-88 metaG | ecosystem: Engineered > Solid waste > Landfill > Unclassified | place... | reverse complement strand
GCTGTTCCCTGCTTTTCTGTTGGTGATGACCATCAAGCTGCAGAAATCACCTTTCGATTTTGCCACTTCGCATCACGGACACCAGGAAATAGTCAAAGGTATCACACTGGAATATTCGGGTCCGTTTCTGGCCATTCTGGAGATCGCTCACTGGTATGAGACCTTTCTGCTCTTCTTAATTGTGACCATGTTCTGGGCTACCAACATTCCGGTGGGACTGGTGATAGCGGCCGCCTGTTTCTTCGGCGTGATACTGCTTGATAATATCGTGGCCAGGCTTACCTGGCCATGGATGCTTCGTTTTATGTGGACCGTAGGTCTGGGGTTGGCAGCCACCAATATACTGTGGCTGTATATCTGAGAATTATAAGGAAGTGTTGATATGAGTTGCCGGGAGAAATCCCCTTGGATAGTTCATTTTAATTGCAATAGTTGCAATGGGTGTGATATAGAATTTCTGGCCTGTCTGACGCCGATATACGATGTGGAACGTTTCGGCATCGTGCATGTGGGAAATCCTAAGCACGCAGATATCCTGGTGGTAAGCGGGGCGGTGAACCATCGCAATGCCAGGGTGTTGAAGAACGTTTACGAGCAGATGCCCTCGCCCAAAGCGGTGGTGGCTCTGGGAGCGTGCGGCGCTACCGGCGGCATCATGGCCGATTGTTACAACGTTCTGGGCGGGGTGGAGAAAGTCATCCCCGTAGATGTCCTGGTTCCCGGCTGCCCGCCGCGTCCGGAGGCCATCATGGACGGTATACTGCAGGCAGCCAAACTGCTGAACGTGCGCCAGGAGGATCGTCCCGTCGAGGCCGAGGTGCGATTGACGCTTCAGCCTGTGGGTGAGGCCGAGAGTGTCTGAGGAAGCTTAGGGGGCGTGCATGAATAAAGTTGCCGATTTGCCGGAGGTGGATTTGGTAATACTTTATGGACGGCCCCTTATATGGGAGAGATGAGAATGGGTTCGATAGATGCGATAGAGATAAGCCTGGATAATCTTCTGCAGGAGGTTTCCGGCAAGCATAGGCAGGGTTATCGTTTCGTGACCATGACCTGTACGGATGTGGGAGACGGTTACGATATCCTCTATCATTTCGATAAGGATTACGAGCTTTTTAACCTGCGCCTCTATCTGAAGAAGGGCGAAGAGCTGCCCAGCATATCGTCCATATTCTTTGCCGCGTTGCTGGCGGAGAACGAGATCAAGGATCTCTTCGGTATCCCCGTCAAGGATCTGGCCATAGATTACGGCGGCAGATTCCTGCTGACCGAGGATGCGCCTGCAGCGCCCATGGGCAAAGGGTGTTCCAAGTCGATAGATATACGATTACAGGGTGCCCCGGAAGAGGAGGGTAAATAGATGCCAGGCAGTAAATCAATCATACCTTTCGGGCCTCAGCACCCCGTCTTTCCGGAACCGCTGCAGCTCAGGCTGGTGATGGAGGATGAGAAGGTCGTCGAGGCTCTTCCGGCCATAGGCTATGTCCACAGGGGCATAGAGAAGCTGGCCGAGAAGAAGGAATATACGCAGAATATCTTCCTGGTGGAGCGTATCTGCGGCATCTGCAGTTTCATGCACGCTCTGGCTTACTGCCAGGGCATAGAGGAATTGATGGCAGTAACGGTGCCTGATCGCGCCCGTTACCTCAGGGTTATCTGGAGCGAGCTGCACCGCCTGCACAGCCACCTGCTGTGGCTGGGACTGCTGGCCGATTCCTTCGGTTTTGAAAGCCTGTTCATGCAGTCCTGGCGCAGCCGCGAGGCCATAATGGATATCATGGAAGCTACCGCCGGCGGACGGGTGATTATCTCCACCTGCATTATCGGCGGTACCCGGCGCGATATCTCCGATGAACTGCTGGCCGGAGTCCTGAAGACGGTGGACGATCTGGAGCGCGAACTGGAGATAATCAGGCCGGTGGTTTTTGATGATTACAGCGTCAAGCAGCGTCTGGTGGGCGTCGGACGGATAACTCAGGAACAAGCCCATGATCTGGGAGCTGTCGGACCTGTAGCCCGCGCTTGCGGTATCGCCATGGATTTCCGCACCACAGGCTATTCCGCTTACAAAGAGATAAAGGTGAGTCCGGTCACGGAAACCGGTGGTGATGCCTATGCCCGTGCCCTGGTCAGAGTGCGGGAGATGTATCAGTCCATAGATATAGTTCGTCAGGCGGTCAGGGATATCCCCGCCGGCGATATCGCCGCACCGGCCAAGGGCAATCCGGAGGGTGAGGTCATATCCAGGGTGGAGCAGCCCCGAGGCGAAGTCGTCTATTATATCAAGGGTGACGGCACCAAGCACCTGGAGCGCCTGCGGGTGAGAACCCCAACCTTTGCCAACATGGCTCCGCTGCTGGCTATGCTGCCGGGGTGCGAGCTGGCCAACGTGCCGGTCATAGTTCTTTCGATCGATCCGTGCATAAGCTGCACGGAGAGATGATAGGAGTCTTTTAAGATGGTCAATCTGCTGAAAAGCGTTATCGGTAATGTATTTAGTAAGCCCGGGACCAGGCGCTATCCCGTAGAGAAGCGCATCCCGTTTGCAGGATCCAGGGGACATGTGGAAATGGATCCGTCAACTTGCGTCTTTTGCGGCATCTGTGCCCGCAAGTGTCCGGCTAATGCGCTGACCGTGTCCAGGGATCCCAAGTCATGGACGCTGGAGCCTTACAGATGCATAGTCTGCGGGCATTGCGCGGATACCTGCCCCAAGAAGAGCATCACTATGAACCCCAATCACGGTCTGCCGGGGGGAGTCTGATTGCACGAGGCAGCCATAGCCCAGGCTGTTCTGGATGCCGCTCTGGGAGCCCTGCCTGCTGCGGAAAGCAGGGTTACCGGGATCACGGTGGTGGCCGGCGTACTTGCCGGCGTTGAAGAGGAATGCCTGACGGTTTATTTCAGTGAGTTATGCAAGGATACGGCAGCCGAGGGAGCCAGTCTGCAACTGGTGACGGAGCCTGCCTGCCTGATATGCAGAAAGTGCGGCAGCCGGGCCGATTATGCCGGAGACGGGCGGCTGGCGCTGGAGTGCTCCGTCTGCGGCGGTGCCAACCGTCTTGAAGGCGGAAAATCGCTTTACCTGGACAGTATAGAGGTGGAGTCTTGAGAATCGATGTCCGCAAATCCGTTCTCGGTGCCAATGACGAGCAGGCCCAGAGGAACAAAGCCCTGTTCGAGGCATCGCACCTGACTGTAATCAACGTGATGGCCTCTCCCGGCGCCGGCAAGACCAGCCTGATCATGCGCCTGTTGGAGAAGCTGCCGCCGGAGTTCTCCCGGGGCGTTATCGAGGGCGACATCGCCTCATCGGTGGATGCCGACCGCATCGCCGCCGTCGGGGTGCCCGTTACCCAGATCAACACCGGCGGGGGCTGTCACCTGGACGCCGTCATGATAGACCGGGCCATGTACGATCTGGAATTGCAGGGGCCGGGATATCTCTTTATAGAGAATATCGGCAACCTGGTTTGTCCCACCGATTTCCGGCTGGGAGAGACGGCCGCCATGGTCGTAGCCAGCGTTCCTGAAGGCGACGATAAGCCCATCAAGTATCCTGCTATCTTTGCCCGGGCTGATGCCGTTGTTCTTAACAAGATAGATCTGCTGCCGTTCATTGATTTCAGTCTATCCGCCTTCACTGCCGCTGTCAGGGCGGTTAATGAAACCGCCCCTATCATCAACGTTTCCTGTACTACCGGAGAGGATATTGATGCCGTGATACGGTGGCTGATGGGAATGGCGCCGGACGTTAAGCAGTAAAAGGAAACTTACCCATGCGTAAAGCATTACCGTATCTGGCTACAACCATACTGCTTTTCAGCACCTTTGAAATCACCAGCAAGATGCTGGGAGGCCTGGTCCCACCGTTGCAGATCAACTTCCTGCGTTTTCTTATCGGTGGCCTGGTACTGCTGCCTGCTGCCTGGCGACACATAAAATCAAAAGATCTCTCCCTGTGTGCCGCCGACTGGCTGGCCCTGACCCTGTTGGGCCTGGTCAATATCGGCATCAGCATGGTGCTGTTGCAATACAGCATCCTCTACACCAGGGCAGCCATTGCCGCCGTCATCTTCAGTTGCAATCCGCTCTTTGTGCTGCTGACGGCCTTCATCATCGGCGAAGAGAAGGTAACGTTCCTCAAGCTGGCCGGCATATCACTGGGCATAGTCGGGGTGGCCGTCATCTTCTTGCCCGAACTAAGGGGGACCAATGCCTCTGCCCTCGGCGTCTCTCTGGCCATAGCCTCGGCTGCGGCTTACGGCATTTATACCGTCATGGGACGTCGCCTGACCATGCGTCTGGGCAGCCCGGTAACCAACTCCTTCTCCTTTATCATCGGTTCCCTGCTGACATTGCCGGTCATGATACACCTGGGGGTGCCGCAATTCCATTTGCCGTTGAAAGCTCTGCCTGCCATCGCCTATCTGGGAATATTCGTCTCCGGCGTGGCCTATCTTACTTTCTTCATCGGCCTGTCCAGAACGGAGGCCGGACGCGGCTCCATGGTCTTTTTCATCAAGCCGGTGCTGGCCGGTGTATTGGCAGCCATATTGTTGAGCGAGCCTTTGACTCTGTCTCTGATTATCGGCACGGTGTTTATCCTGAGCGGACTCTTTGTCGTCAATTGGGCGCCACGGAAGGCTGCCCGGGCGGCTACGTTCCCTGAGAATGCAAGAGATTCGGGCTGAGCAGTAACGCAACTTATCTAAAAAAGCCGAATTTTATCACCCCATAGCAGAGATTATGATTAAATATTTACCGGCCATACTCTATAATGTAGGTGTTGAACCGGCGTTATATGGAGGATGTTTGGCTATGCAAAGACATTTATCAACGGTTTGTTTATCAGTGTTGACGGTGATAATCATTCTTATAACCGGCTGCGGTAAACCTGATGACAGGAGTACTCTCAAACTTTACTATTCGTTCTCCCCGCAGGTGGCACAGTATATTACCGGTATTTGCAAGGCGTATGAAGCCGAACACCCCGGCATCAGGGTTAAAGCCGAAGTGGTCACCAATAGTTATTATATGAAGCTGCAGACAATGATGGCTGGCGGCACGGCTCCTGACATTATTTATATGCAGAACAAAAGCCTGATGGATTATCGGGACAGGGGCACGTTGTTGAATCTCAGCCCGTACATAGAGAAAGACGGCTTTGATCTCAGTGATATCTGCCGTTTAGGCTTTGAGGAGGGCGGCATCAAAGAGGGCGAAGTATACGGCATACCCGTTACCGGCACGGCCGAGGTGCTGATTTACAACAAGGATCTGTTCGATAAGGCCGGTTTGAAATACCCCGATGAGACATGGACATGGAACGATATGCTGACAGCCGCCCGTAAGCTGACCAGGGATACCAATGGTGACGGCAGGACGGATGAATACGGGGTATCCTGTCTCCCCGGCTGGTGGGCGGCGGATATCACCTGGATCTGGGCCAATGGCGGAGAGGTGTTCAACGGTGACCTGAGCAGGTGTGTCGTCAACAATGCCCGGGCTCAGGAGGCAATGCAGTTTCTGGTGGACCTGAGCAGCCGCTATAATGTGACTCCCAAGGAGGCAACCGGCACGGAGGTAAGCAATGTGACAGAGCTGTTCATGCTGGGCCGGCTGGGTATGTACGTGGGGTTGCCTTTCCGGGCGCTATCCGACTTCGGCACAGTGAAGAACCTTAACTGGGATATTGCGTTGATGCCCCGGTCCAATCGGGGCCGGCGGGTGGCCAGATATACCGGGGAGTGCTGGTCCATATATTCCGGCAGCAAGCATCCGCAGGAGGCCTGGGATCTGGTGAAGTATCTGAGTTCAGAGGAGACGGCCGTAGGCCTGGCCGGGATGAATATGATTCCTGCCCGTCTGTCCGTGTTGAAATCGCCGGCCTTTATCAAGGAGCAGACGCCGTATCGGGAAGAGATGATAGTCAAAGCTCTTGCGGAGGCACGGCCCGTACCCAGTCTGCCTCGCATAGAAGAGTTGGGCAGCGCCTGGGTCCGGTATATTGAAGAGATAATGCTGAACAGAGCTACGGTAGCCCAAGCGTTGGCTAATGCTGAAAAAGATATAAACAAGGTACTGAAGGAATATAAAGGTAGCAAAATCAACCGGTAACCCGGTGACAAGGAGAATGAAGGTTATGTCAAAACTGGCCATATTGGGAGGAACACCGGTACGGACAGAGCCGTTTGCTGTCTGGCCCGTGATAAGTCAGGAAGACCGGGAGCGGCTGCTATCCGTGTTTGACAGCGGCAAGTGGTGGTACGGCGAAAGAGTGAAAGAGTTTGAAGGAAAATATGCCGCTTTTCAGGATGCAAAGTACGGAGTATCCTGTGCCAACGGCACCGTTGCTCTGGAGGTAGCGCTGCTGGCTTGCGGGATAAGAGCGGGCGATGAAGTGATCGTGCCTCCTTATACCTTTATGGCCACCGCCAGCGCTGTGCTGAAGGTAAATGCCGTTCCCGTCTTTGCCGATGTGGATATCGACACCTGTAATCTCAGCCTTGAAGATGTAGAGAGAAAGATTACGTCCCGGACCAAAGCCGTTATCCCGGTGCATATCGGTGGACTGCCGGTGGACATGGATGCCTTCAGGGAACTGGCTCAAGAACACAAGCTTGCTCTTATAGAGGATGCCTGCCACAGTTGGGGCAGCAAATGGAGAGGCAAGGGAACGGGTGCGATAGGAGATTGCGGCGTCTTCAGTTTTCAGATGAGCAAGAACATCACCTCCGGAGAGGGGGGCATAATGATCACGGATAACGAAGAGATAGCCGATACGGCCAGAAGTTACACCAATTGCGGGCGTTCCAAAGACGGAGCCTGGTATGAGCATCATCTTATGGGCAGCAACCTGAGAATGACGGAACTGCAGGCGGCTATACTGCTGGGACAGTTGGAACGGCTGGAAGAACAGACTCTCAGACGTGAAAGAAATGCAGCTTATCTCGACAGTCTGCTCTGGGATATTTCCGGCATATCGCTTATACGTAATGATCCGCGCGCTACGCGGCGCAGCTACCATATGTATATTTTCCGTTTTCTGCAGGAAGAGTGGTCCGGCGTAAGCCGGGAGAGATTCCTGCAAGCCTTGCAGGCTGAAGGAGTCCCTTGCAGTGATGGCTATACAATTCCGCTGTATAAAAATCCTCTGTTCCAGCAGACAGGGGAAGGGCCGCGTTTCTGCCCGATATCATGTCCCTATCACGGGCAGCCGGTGGACTACCGGAACATGGTGTGTCCCAACGCCGAGCGTATTTGCCGGGAGGCTTGCTGGATACCGCAATCCGTTCTTCTGGCTGAAGAGAGAGATATGGCCGATATAGCCCAGGCTGTTATCAAGATATGGGAGAAACGGGAGGATCTGGTAAATGCCTGAGTTGCAGGTCGGTTACGGTGAGAGAGTAATTACTCCACCGTTAGATGTCGAGCTTACCGGATACGGCTATTATCTGAACCGCAGAGCGGAAACGGTGCTGGATGATCTCAAGGCAAGGGTGCTCTTTATCCGGCGGGGAAGCGACAGCATCATCCTGATAAGCTGTGATCTGCTGGGAATGACGGTGGATTATGCCGATGCCGTAAGAGCGAAAGTCGCTTCCCGGCAGGGCGTACCCGAACGGAATATCCTGCTCGCCTGTACGCATACTCACACCGGTCCCACAGTCCAGAGTCTGCCGGGGTTGGGGGAGACCGATGCCGACTACGTCAACCGATTACCTTCTGCAATTGCAGAAGCCGTTAAAGAGGCTGAAGACGATCTGGCTGCGGCAAAGCCCTGCTACTGTGAAAAAAAGGTTGAACCGATAGGCTTCAACAGACGAAGCATGAGTCCTGATCCGATAGACCCTGTGTTAAGGAGCCTGATTTTCAAGCGGGGCAGTGATAAAATATACCTGTTGAATTATGCCTGTCATCCCGTAACTCTGGGTCCGTCAAACAGCGTCTCCGGCGATTGGCCGGGAGCCCTGATATCTGCGCTGGAAGATAACGGCCACAGGGGAATATTCTTCCAGGGCTTTTGCGGGGATATAGACCCCATATGTAATCTCAGTCGCTGGGGCAGCGGCAGCAAAGAGACAATGCATACTTACGGCATGTCTCTTTGCCGGGGCGTTTTCAACGCAGAAAGGTTTGCCGATGCACTGGCAGTGTCTGAGATAGGAGCGGTGGAAAGACGGTTGAACCTGCGGCTGGCAGTTCCTTCAAAAGCGGAGATGGAGAAGGATAAGCAGTACTGGCTGCAAAAATCCACCGGCTTTACCGGATCTGCGGACAGAAGATTTGTCGAAGAGTGGGCGGAGTGTGCCGGAGAGAATTATGACAGATTGAAAGAGAATCCGTATCTGGCCGGTGTACCGGTCCAGGCTGTCTTCATAGGACCGCTGAAAATGCTCTGTCTTCCCGGAGAAGTCTTCTGCCGTTACAGACTGCATTTGCATGAAGAGCGGCCGGCATTGCTTACAATCGGTTATGCCAACGGTAATATAGGTTACCTGCCTACGACGGATGCCTATGCCGATGCCGGTGATTACGCTTGCTATGGAGCGCCGAAATTCTACAATCTTTTTCCTTTTGCCGAAGATATAGAAAAAGTCCTGCTTAAGGAGAGTCATAATCTTCTGGCTGAACAGGGTTGAGACTCCATGGATGGGCACCGGAATAAAGACCTTTAGCTATAGTTGAGGGAGATGTCGATGGGAGCATATAAAGTCAAATATGAAGGGCCGCGATGGCAGATACTTTACGGTCAGGCGGAAGGTGTGGAAGGTTTTGCCCTGACGGAACTGCAGCGCATGGTGCAGGGTTTTCTGCCTTATGTCGTTGCCGTTACTCAGGCTGAGCCGGATGTTTGTTCCAGGGCGCAGCACAGTATGATCCTGGGCACGGCTGCCGATAACCCTCTGATAGCCGAACTGTCGGCACAGGGCCTTATATCCTTGCCCGATATGCCCCAGGGCTACACGGTGGCCTGCTTTGCTTCGCCCTGGCATGAGGGAGGAAAGACGGTAGCTATTGCCGGATATGATGCGGCAGGGGTACTTTACGGGGTGGAGGATTTCAACGCACGCATACTGTCGGCCGTAGTTATGCCTGATGATCCGGCCGTGAACCGCCGCTCTCTGGATGAGATGGAGAACTTCGTTTTCAGTGAATATCCTCTTGTCGGGAACAGGGGCATCTGGAGTTGGGGATACGTCATTTACGATTACCGTCGTTTCATAGACAATATGGCCCGTCTGAAGATGAATATGCTGACCATCTGGAACGATTGCCCGCCTCTCAATATCCGGGAGGTCATAGACTATGCGCATTCCCGGGGAGTGAGGATTATCCTCGGCTTCCACTGGGGATGGGGCCTTGAGGATATCGATCTCTCCAAGCCCGAAGACAGGCGTAAGCTGCAGGACGAGGTCATTGCCAACTATAATGCTGACTATCGCCGGCTGGGCCTGGACGGCATCTATTTTCAGACCCTGACGGAGCACAACGATCTGTTTGTGAACGGACGTTCCGTAGCCTCGCTGGTCTGTGATCTGGTCAATGAAATTTCCGCCGAGCTTTTCCGCCAAGAGCCCGATCTTTATATCCAGTTCGGCCTGCATGCCATGTCCGTTCTGGACAATTACACCGATCTGGCGGGGCTGGATAAGCGAGTGGTTATCGTCTGGGAGGACGCCGGGGTCATGCCTTACTCCTATAATCCGGTGGCCGACGGAGTCGAACCGGGACTGGATAAGCCGTCGCATCTGGATACGGCACAGGCTACTCTGAAATATTCCAGGAAGATAGCCTCCTTCAGGCCGGAAACGGAGTTTGCCATGGTTCCCAAGGGCTTTATCTGCCTGCGCTGGCTGGCGGAGTTTGAGCATCACGGATCCTTTATAATGGGGGAGAGGGATGCCGGGTTTATCAGACGTCGTTTGGAAGAACGCCGTCCGCGCTGGGACAGGGTAAACGAGTTATGGGTCAGGAATCTGTCCACGGCTTCCAGATTCTTCAGGGAGATGCTGGAAGCTTCTCCTGCCGGAATGACGGTGACCGGTCTGGTGGAGGACGGTATGTTTGAGGAATCCATACAACTCAGCGTAGCTCTGCTGGCGGAAATTCTCTGGAACCCCTGCAGGAGGGATAGTGAATTACTGCAGCGGGCAATGAGCCCCTATTACAGGAAACGCTTCTAATAACAGCAAACTGTCGGGTTTGATGTCCGCTTTGCTGAAACCTTGTTCATCATGCAATATGAGTGTAAAAT
>Ga0172381_10008175_pt1 | contig 10261 bp, 10 predicted proteins | sample Leawel6488metaG_FD_119754 | JGI IMG/M metagenome (GOLD analysis project Ga0172381, IMG submission 119754) | Leachate microbial communities from a municipal landfill in Southern Ontario, Canada - Leachate well 64-88 metaG | ecosystem: Engineered > Solid waste > Landfill > Unclassified | place... | reverse complement strand
CGTGGCATTTGTCACAAAGAGAGAAATGAATTCTTTGCTGGCGGAGACTTGGCGCATGGTTGCAAAAAGTTTGCGTCAGGTTCCGGACGAATGGTTCGGGATCAAAGATGAGGACGAACGTTACCGAAAACGGTATCTTGATATGATCCTCAACCCCGAAGTTGCAAGCACGGTAAAAAAACGCTCGGTGTTTTGGAACGCGATCCGTTCTTTTATGCTGGAACGCAATTTCATCGAGGTGGAGACACCGATACTGGAAACAAAAACGGGCGGGGCGGAAGCCAGGCCGTTCATCACTCATCACAACACTCTTGATATTGACGTGTATTTGCGCATATCGCACGAATTGTGGCATAAAAAACTCATTGTGGGCGGCTTGCCGAAAGTTTTTGAGATTGGAAGAGTATTCCGGAACGAAGGCATGTCCTATGAACACGCCCAAGACTATACTCATTTTGAATTTTATGAGGCATACCAGGACGCCCGAAAAGGAGTACCGATGGTTATCGAGATGTATCGGAATGCGGCGGAAAAGACGTTCGGAACGCTCAAGTTTTCCATACACGGATTCGACGTTGACTTGGGAGGCGAATGGAAACAATTTGATTTCAACGAACTCATGCGGAACCGATACGGATTCGATCCGAGAGATGTTTCTCTCGATGAGGTAAAAAAGCATCTCGACAAAGAAAAAATAAAATACGAACCGACGGTTTGCGTCGGCCGGGGCGTTGATCTGCTTTGGAAACAGATCAGAAAAACCATTGGCGGCCCCGCAGTTCTTACCGGTATGCCGATATATCTTGAACCCCTCGCAAAGAAAAATGCGAAAGACCCGCGCGTTGTTGACCGCTTCCAATTTTTGATCGGCGGCAGCGAACTCGGCAAGGGCTTCAACGAGCTAAATGACCCGCAAGATCAGCGCGAACGGTTTGAAGCGCAGCAGAGCCTGAGAGACGCTGGAGATGAAGAAGCGCAGATGGCTGATTTTGAGTATGTGGAAGCGATGGAATACGGAATGCCGCCAATGTTCGGATTCGGAGTTTCGGAAAGGCTTTTCAGCTTCTTAGCCGGAAAAACCATCCGCGAAGCGCAAACTTTTCCATTAATGCGGCCAAAATCATAAATCCAAAGAAATCAAAAAAAAATTTGAAGATAGTTTTTTTTGAACATAACCCATACATGTCGGTGGAACTTTTGGATTTAATTGATAACTACAAAATTGTTTGCTATAACGATGATTCTACTTACGAATTGCTGAAAAAAAATTGGGGTGTATCTTCGTATTTGAACACCGAATTTGTCGAAGAGCTCGAAAGCGATCAAGTGGCTGAAATCCTGCTTGGCGATAAAAATTTCCTCAATAGAGTTATCCTAGGCAGAGAGGACAGCAAGGTTCTCTTTTTCTACATGAACTCGAAAATGGACGAGCTACTTAAAAATACGGGCATGCCGATGCTTCTGCCCGCCTACGATCTTCAAGAAAAATTAGGTAACAAAAATTTATTTTCTGAAATTTGCAAAGAGCTTAATATCGCCGAGAACAAAAGCTTATCTTTTAAAAAAGTACCTAAAAACTTAAGCGACTTGTTTATGCGGTGCCAAAACGCGCTTGGGCTGCCGTTTATTGTGCAGGATGCGCTTGGAGCATCCGGTGCGGAGACCTCTCTTGCCGGCACAGAGAATGAATTACGTAAGGCCGGAGAAAAGATAAAACAAGGATTGAGAATCACGAAATATCTTCCAAACAATATCCCGGTCTCTGTACACATCTGCATCTCTAATGACCAAATCATTATTCAAGGCCCTTGGCTTCAGTTGATAGGCCTACCTGAATTGTCCGCGGATCCATTTCGTTTTACGGGCAATGACACCAACCAATCTCTGCTGGATCGATCGTTTATTAACAAAGTGCGGGATATGAGCGAAAAAATCGGAGTTTTCGCCAGATTAAAAGGGTACCAAGGAATCCTTGGCGTGGATTATTTATGGGATAAAGATACGAATACTATTTATCCTCAAGAAATAAACTCAAGATTGGTTGGGCTCACAAGGCTGTTAACCGGCATACAAAAAGACCAATTCATTTTTCCTGATTTATTGAAACATATTGAGGCATTTGATACTCCGCACTACTCGGCAAAATGCAAAATGCTGCATCCGGGAGACATCGATCTTTCGCGGCATGATTACTCTCAAGTCATAATCCGCAATAATTTACCGAAAAATATTATCATTTCAAAACGCATCGAGCCGAGCATCTATCGGATGCGAGACGGCTCCTTAGAAAAAACAAAATCTTCGCTGTTTGTTCACGATATGGGAGACGACGATATATTAGTAGTCTCTTCCGCCCACGAAGGCTGCGAATTGTACCCCGGAGAAGTCATTGCAAAATTTATTCTCAAGAAAAGCGTAATCGAAAATAGTAGATACAAGCTAAAAACGGACGCAATCCGGCTGGTTGACTCGATAAAAAAATACACTACGATCCCCCGCTAAACAACGGTAATAATTCATATGCCAAAGAAAAAAGAAAGGCTGATTTTTCACCTGGTAACATCTGAAATTTTCTGGGTCGGCGCGCCGATGGTAATTTCAGAAATTATCAAACGCGGACATTATATTTCGGTATTCGATGAGAATATCCTTCCTTCATGCAAAAAGTTGCTAGATTGCGACGTCTTAATCGATATGAGTGCAATAACAAAAAAATCCTTCTATTCTTCCCTGAGAGAGGAGCGCCGGCGGAGAGAGATCTCCCACTCAAAAACTCCCTTGATGGTAGACCCGCCAGAAGCAATAGTAAATTCATTCGATAAAAGACGGACGCATAAAATTTTTCCTGATCTGGTGCCTGAATCGCATAATTTGACCGGGAAAAACAATAAAGAAAAAATAAATAAATTCAAAGGAGATCAATTTGTTGTTATAAAGGATCCCTTGGGATGGTGGGGAAAAAGCGTCGAAAGGCTATCTCCGCAGCAAGCGATTAAAAAATATGGAAGATCGAAAGAGCTGATCGTCCAAAAATATATTCCCTTCGATAAGGGTGTGGGGAGAATAGTGACTCTCAATCGAAAAAATGATTTTGAAATCGCCTGCTCCTACCTGCGGATACCAAATTCATGGAAGACGGGAATTGATGCCGACTACAAGTGTGTGCAACAACCGGTTACAAAAGAACTACGCGACCTAACATCGCGTATTTCAAAACAATGCGGTTTATATTTGAACGGGATTGACTATGTGTACAGCAACGGAAAGTACGTGTTGCTGGAAATAAATGCGGTCCCGGCCATGAAAGAACCTTTTGATAAATTTGGAATAGACATTCCTAAAAAATTATTGGATCACATAGAGCGCAATATTAAAGTTAACCGATAAGCTGAGAAAATATTTTCCCTGCAAGCTTTTTCCCTTCCGGGTTCAGTTTGCTTTTTGAATCCGATATCGGAAACCTTGTCATTACCTCGCATATGAACGCTCCCTCTCCGATAATAGTGTCTTCTTCAGAATCAGGTAAGCCGTTCAGTAAAATTTTGCTATCGCCTTCCAAACCGCTAAAATTCACGTCCCCCGCCGGTTCGATCATATCCCCCGAGAGACGATATAACCCGGATCTGTATTTGTGCGATACCTTTATAGGCCTTCCAAAATTATTTTTCAAAACCAGAAGAGCATAATCAAGGGGGAGCAAATTTTGCTCATTTATCTTCTCCTCTTCAAATTTAAGGCTTGGATCAAAAAACGACAGGGCGTGAACGACCATCATCGGAATTTGATGTGTGGCTATCTGTATCTTGGCGTAAGCGCCACAAGAACCGCCGAAGCGCATATTTAATTCGGTAAAAAATATTTCGTTGTCTCTTACAAGAAAATCGGGGTGGAAACATCCTAAAAATCCTCTCGACCGTAGCAACTTTCCCAAATTCACCCCGATTTCGCAGATCTTTTTTCTGATCTCGCAAGAATAGTCGTTCTCAAACCATGAACTTGCCACATATTCCGTAGGATTGGAATTCAGCGGCTCAGCACCAATAAGCATTTCTTCCAGCGTCCCGCATATTATCGCTGTTGGCGTTACGCAAATGTCTATCGTGCAAGATTTCCCCGTTAAATATTTTTTCACATTAAGCCGCTCTCCCCTCTTTTCAATTTTTACTTTTTCAAATTCGTCCGACGTATTAACGATCCGATTGCCGGTTCCGCCAGATCCTTCGGCAAAATGCAAAAAAAGCGGGAGTCCGAACTTCTCCGCCATTGGCTGAAATTCAAAATCTTCGATGGTCCCGGAAACCCCTGGGATAGTTGAGAGGCCAATTGTTCGGCTTATGTCGTCTATTTTTGTTTTGTCTCTCAGCTCATTTTTGAGCTTGTCCGGACTGGAAAAAAAATCAATATGATTATTTTCGCAAAATTTCTCCAGCTCCGGCGTAGAGTCATATGGCAAAATAGCGGTTATATTATTTTTTTTTATAAATTCGAATAAATCTCCGCTAGAGATAAGCTTCCCCGCCAAGTTATCAATACTGTATTTTTGCCTTTTCCCTCCTGCATCATTGACCAAAAAAGGACGGTCTTTTGGGAAGCTGGAACTGTAACAGGATATAACCCCGTTGATATTCAACAGGTTTCCCATCTCGGAAACATCAATCGATCGGGGTCCATACCAGCAAACACTGATCGGATGAGATTTAAGGTACTCTTCCAACCTAAAATATGATTCTATCTTGTCCATATATTTTAAAATTGACACCACCCAGCCTTCATGGTCGCAACTGTGATAATTATGTTCAAGGCACCAATAGCGCTGAATGGGATACGTCCAATCAATTAACTTTTTTCGATCGATTTTCTATCCGAGCTTAGCCTCTCGATACGCCCTCCGATTTTGCATTTATTAGCCGATATACTTGATTTGCTAAACATTTATCCAGTATACTCTCCCTGTTATGAATATCCTAAACAATTTAATTGCCGACGCAAGAAGAGACTTGCTTGGCCGAGAGAAAGAACTAAGGATCGATAATATAATTATCGGCGAGACTCTTTACACGATGAAAGATTGCAACACAGTTTTTACCGATATGAAATTTTGCCTGGTTCTGTTCGAGAATGCTTACGGTTTTTCTTATTTTCAAGAAAAAATTGATTATTCTCCAAGCAATTTTGTAAATAAAAATGCGCTAGACGTCATAGGGGATGCGCCCGTCCATATGCAGGTCGCCATTACAGATGCTCTGTATTGCCTGATAAATGAAAAGGACTTCAAAAATAAACTTCTCTTTACTGGAAACATTAGGCAGAAAGGGCGAAAAAGAGCCAATGCGCTACTTGCGCATATTCCAAACGGATCAAAAATTTTATTGCTTGGTGCCGCAGCTGAGATTATTGAGGAAGCTAAGATCAAAAACTGCCACATAAAAGTGCTTGATCTGGAAGAACAAAAGATCGGCCTAGGATTTTACTCCACGGATATCAACGACGGAAAAATATCCGATATCCAAAAAGAAATAAAAGAAACCGATTATGTCGTGGCAACAGGAATGATATTCGTTTCGCAAACCGCTGATAAAATTTTTGAACTCTCCAGGGAAAATGGAAAAAATTTGACTCTTTATATGGAAACAGGATCCAACTTCGGTCCGCAATTAGTCGGTTATGGCGCAGATACCGTTCTTTCGGAGTTTTTTCCTTACTATGATTTTTTCGGTGATACCAAATACTTGATTTTTCGAAAGGAAGAAGCCACTTCCCAGTAAAAACGAGCTCTACGACATCCCACCTCCTATTTATTTTTTGCAAATGGCTGATAAAAAGATAACACGCGGCGGCATCTTTATCCAGCGGTCTGCCAAAAAAATCAAATGGGGGTGACTTTTCCGAATGAAACAAAACTGTTTCCTTCCGGATCGGTTACGAATATTTTTGTAGTCCCGGGATTGCCCAGGAAATATTCGTGCCAAACACCGAACAAAGTGATTGTCAGGTTCGGCTCCCCCATTCCTGCGACCGTTAAATTCGCATCAGGCGCAAGGCGAGCGCTAAACTCCGCCTCGGCAGATGCGTTCCCCAGCGCTGCCACGATCAGAAGCAGCGCCAAAATTATCCCTCTCATTTTTTAATCCCTTTCCTTATGCTCTGTAAAAAACAGAAAAGCCAACTAGGACTTTTTTGTTTGCTGGCAAGGATTATAGCTTAATAAGCTTAAAATGGCTAGCTATGGTCTGCTTGTCCTTCCAATAAGTAAGCACGAAGCTCTAATCAGTATCAAGGGGCATGAACTATTTATTAAAGAGCGAGAGAAAATTTAGAGAATAACTCTGACGGAAAGCTTCGGTAAAATTCTACAACGAGTCTCGAGCCGAAGATTTTTGGGAAGGATAAAGGACTAATCAATTATATTGAATTTGATATTATTTGCTTTTTCAAGTATTTCTATAGCAGCTCTTACTGAAGGATTTTTTGTGTTTTTAAATTTAGACCTATCGCCATATATTCGAACAATCGGCGTTAAAAATTCATCTCCCCAGGAAGGAGAAAAGGTTATCACTCCGTTAAAATCTATTATTAAATCTTCCGTCTCTAAAGCATCTTTCAAAATCGGCTGGAAAGCGGCGAAAGCCTCTTTGCCTGATTGCCTTGATATTAAAGTTGTCCCAAATTTTTTGATATCTATATTCATATTATTTTATTGTATCTTAATTAAAATCTGATCATAGCCATACAACCTCGTATAGTTTTGTCTGAACTCTCTATATTTAAATCGGAATTTTCTTTAGCCATTCTTATCTCTGCGTCGCCAGACTGAAAAAACAAGCTTATCGGATTTTCCGCGATAACTTTTCTAACAAATTTCAATCCATTTCCTCTTTCCTCCGGAGCCCTTCCTGATATAATTTCAGTAAAAGCAACAGTCAATGCATCTTTATAATTGTCCAACTCTGGCCTTACTCGCTTAAGAGTTTTCAAAATGCCTATCCCGCGATCCGCCAAAACAATTTCTTTTTTGTTAACATCATATCCAAGAAAGATACCAGGCAAATCAGGCCAATTGCCAATATTATGGTCAAAAGAATTATTACCGATCTCTCCTGCGACCGCAACCAATAGAGAGAAAATTTTTTCTATTGATGGAACTGCAATCAGTATATCCTGCATTTTTATCAATCTTACTTGAAAAATTGAACTGTTGGGGCAATAGAATATTGAAGGTATCTCGGTGGGAATTGAGTTAGAGGCCCACTCATAAGCCAACTTAAATATTTCGTGCGATAGCAACTCTATATCATTCTCGGAATAATAACGGATTCCGCCCGGAGATTTTCTAATTGCTTTAAGTTTGCCTGAACCATCCCAGCGCCTTAAAGTGTCTATTGACACTCCCAGGCTGGCCGCAGCCGCGCTTATAGGTATTAATTTTGATTTCATATTAACAAAAATCTTAACAATTCTATCTTTAATCTAGCACACATAGGCAAATCGTTACAATACCTATGCAAAAAATAACCCTAATTGCTGCAATCGGAACATAAAAATATATGCGCTTTAATTTTTCAATTTTTCGATAATCGCCTCCAACTCCTGGAAATTTTCTATCTGAAAGTCTATTTGGTCGTTGTCAGGAGTCTCAGCGTATTTTCCCTCTCCTCTTCTCATTCTTACCGCTATGGCTTCGGGACATATCTTTTTAGCTTCCAAAAGAGCTTGAGGGTTGTCTTCAACGAAAATTATCTTCTCTCCTTTTTTGGCGAACAGTTTAAAACTTTTCGATTTGCCTATATCCCTGGTGACTTTTATTATTTTGAAATATTTATTGATCCTCGCCGAATCGATCTTCTGTCTCTGGAACTTTTCTTCGCCGTAAGAAAGCATAAAAATTTCCGCCGTTTTGCAGTATTTTTTCAAAAAAGGGATAGAATCGGGATACAGAAAATTCGGAGATATCTTTAAAACCTTATCAAAAGCCTTTTGCAGTTTGGCTTCCGCGACGCCTGTCTGCCTAGCAATAAACCTCATCTGCCTCGAAGGCTTGTAATCCATTCCCTTGCCTTTCGAGAGCTGAAAAGTTTGCTGGAAAATATCTTCGCTCGCACCCAAACCGCCAAAAGCCGCCTTTATCGCTTCGTAAAGGCTCTTGGACGAATACAAGGTATGATCAAAGTCTAAAACTATACGCATATATCTTGCACAGGTCGGACCTGTGTAAAGTTATCCACAGTTATCTTGATCTAAATAATATCATAAAAAAGGCCTCTGCTGGCGGTTTCTGTGGATAACTTAAAGATTTTCAGGCAAGAAAAGCTAACGGTTTATGATCTTTGACAGGACTCGGGCCAGCTTCTTCGGGTCGTGGCCGACCATGGTTCTTTGATTTACTCCTTTGATGAGGATGTCCGACGGGTTTAACGGCTTCAATTCCAGGCCCAGCAGATCGGCCCCGACAAACTTTTTATCCTTCAAAATGGCCTTATCATAACCGACGAATTCCGCGCCGACGAATATTTTTTTGACCTGTTTTGACATTTGCGGGGACAATTTTTTGGTATTAAAAACTATGTGATCTACAACGCCTTGGCCGATATATTTTTCTGTTTCGCTTAAAAATTTCTCAACGGTGAAACCGTCCGTATTGCCGGGCTGGGTCATAATATTGCAAACCAAGATCTTTTTGGCTTTTGATCTTTCCAGCCCTTCGGCTATTCCCTCCACCAGCAAATTTGAGACCAAGCTGGTATAGAATTTGCCGGGTCCTATTATCACAAAGTCAGCCTTTTTTATTTCCGCCAAGGCTTTCGGGTTGGCTTTGGCCGCAGGAGACAAATATAGTTTCTTCAATCCTATTTTGGATATATCCCGGCAGTTCACGATCTCCTCTTCCCCCTTTATGGTCTTGCCGTTTTCCAAAATAGCCATCAGGCTTGAATTATCCAAAGAGACAGGAATGATCTTCCCGGAAATTTCGAATATTCTTTCCAAACATTTCAATCCTTTTTCAAATCCTCTTTCTTCTATGGCGGCGGCGAATAAAATATTTCCCAAATTATGCCCCCTCAAAAAACCTTTGCCAAAACGGTGTTTCAGTAAAGCGGCCAGCTCTTTTTTTTGAGTCAGAGCTATGAGGCATTGTCTAAGGTCGCCTACGGGCGGCAAGTCGAGCTCGCGGCGCAAATAGCCGGTGGAGCCGCCGTTATCGAACATTGAAACAACGGCCGACAGATCGGATTGGCCTTCCAAAGCTCTGATGACCATGCTGGCCCCGGTGCCTCCGCCCAGACAAACGACCTTCTTTTTTAGATGTGGCTTTGAATGCATTTTGCAATGTCCGCTTCTCTGCCCTCCTCTTTTTTATTCATCTGCTCTTCGTAAGACGGTTTTTCGATCTTATAGAACAATCCCAGCGGGACTTTTCCTTCCTCACTGTAATTCCATTCTTTTATAAGGCCCATGGCTTTTTCTTTGGAAGACGGATCGTCGTTTACAGCTTCATAGGCTTTTTCGCCATAGAACTGCATCGTGTTGAAAAATGAAACGCAGGGTTCGAGAACTTCGACCAATGAAAAACCTTTATGGTTGACCGCTTCAATAATAAGATTCTTCAGGTGCTGGACTTTCAGGGCGTAGCTTCGGGCGATGAAGGTGGCGTTGGAGGCCATCATCAATTCCAAAGGATTGATCGGTTCTTCGATGCTTCCTTCGGGAGTTGATTTGCCTTTTAATCCTTTGGGCGAAACGGCGGTGAACTGTCCGGTGGTCAGGGCAAAAAGCCTGTTATTGACCAAAAAGACATTGATATCGGAGTTTCTCTTGGCGGCGTGGATCAAATGGGAGATGCCTTCGTCTAAAGCGGCGCCGTCTCCCAAAAATACCAGAACTTTCAGATCGGAATTCGCCAGCTTTACCCCTTCGGCGGAAGCGATAGACCTGCCGTGAAGGCCGTAGAAGCTGTTCAAATTCAGATAATCGGCGATCTTGGAATTGCATCCGATGTCGGAAACGATGACTATTTTTTCTTTTGGCGTCCCCGATTCTATAAGAGAATTAACCGCTTCTTTAACCGCCGCGAGAAGTCCGAAATTTCCGCAGCCGGGGCACCAAGTATTTGAGCAAGATGTTTCTAGTTTTTCCATAGTTATATTTTTTTAAATTGAATTTCTAATTCTTGGGCGGTGAAAGGCCTCATATCGTATTTCAAAATCCCCTTGTCCGCCTCGATCCCATGGCTGTTCAAAACCTGCTCCATCTGGCCGGTGGAATT